>Ga0164296_1003302_pt1 | contig 15302 bp, 13 predicted proteins | sample GEODES057metaG_FD_113533 | JGI IMG/M metagenome (GOLD analysis project Ga0164296, IMG submission 113533) | Dystrophic lake water microbial communities from Trout Bog Lake, Wisconsin, USA - GEODES057 metaG | ecosystem: Environmental > Aquatic > Freshwater > Lake | place: USA: Trout Bog Lake... | reverse complement strand
CGGCCAGCGCAGCGCCACTGCCGATGATCTGTTCGCGGGCCTTGCCCGGCAGGTCCAATCCACCAGTCCGGCCGACACGCGCCAGCAATCGATCTACAACGAGCTCCTGCGCAATCTCGATGACCTGTCCGACCTCCGCGAGGCCCGCCTCCTAGCAGCCGATGATGGATTGCCCGAATTCTTCTGGGTCACCATCTGCGGCCTCCTCCTGCTCGGCTTCGCACTCGCGGCGCTCACCGAAAACAGTCTCAACCGCACCGTCGGCATCGCCGGAACCGCTACCGCCGTCGCCCTGCTGCTCGCGTTCCTCTTTATCGTCGACCTCCCATTCGACGGCGAAACCAGCGTCGGCCCCGGCCCGATCCAGAAAGCGATCATCGCCAACGCGAAGCGCATCTGACTGGAAAATCATTCGGCACCAGCAGCCAGTCCTTGAACCCAAACTGTCGCCGTATCGCTGGTCTTTCCGTCGGTTTTGATTGCACCGACTAAGACCAGAATACCGCATGCCTGCGATGTCAGTTTTGATCTGAGCGAGATTGAGGGGTAAGACGTCTCAAACTGATTGCATACGCGTCATGCCGGATACACAGCCGGACGATCTCCGCTAGACTGTCTTTATTATGAACGATTCATCCCGGTTTTCTGCGACGACTTCTTCCTCGACGCGACCCGCCGCGATCTTGCCGCATGTGATCGAGTTGGTCCGAAAATGCGGCGAGGCGCTTGCAGCCGAATTCCGCCGCCCGGATGGACCGCGCTTTACCGGCGAAGAGACGGCCCCCATTGATCACGAAATCGAATTATTCCTGCGCCAGCATCTGACGACCCTTCTTCATGCTCGTTTCGTGGGCGAGGAAGCCGGTGTGCTTGCTGCCGATGCGAATGGATATTGCTGGGTCGTCGATCCACATGACGGAACCCGCGCCTTCCTCGAAGGCCGGCGAGGTAGCGCCATTTCGGTCGGGTTGCTGTTTCACGGCCAGCCCGTTTTGGGGGTGGTCTATGCCCCGCTCAGCCCCGATCGAGGTCCCGATCTGATAGCCTGGGCCGAAGGCGCAGAGATGACGCGCAATGGCGAGCAGGTTTCTGTCGACCTGCGTGAGCGCCGCCTGACGGCCGACGATATCGTGTTTCTCAATCATGGCGCCTGGCAGCGCCCGGTCTGGAACGGCACGCGCTGTGCCCCGGCACGCTTCGTCTCTTTACCCTCTATCGCCTATCGCTTGGCGCGGGTGGCCGTGGGCGATGGGATCGCAACGGTGACCCTGCGGCCTGTCAACGCGCACGATATCGTTGGCGGTCATGCTCTACTCCTGGCCGCGGGCGGCGTGCTGGTCGCGGAAGATGGGGCACCGGTGTCTTACGATATCCATGGCGTCAGCCGCCCCTCCGCCTGCTTTGGCGGCGCTCCGGCAGCGGTGAACACGCTACGGAGCAAAACCTGGCGTGGAACAACGGAACCGCGGCGGCAAGGGCTGGTGGCCCTGTCATGGCCACGCATGGCCAGCGGGCCCCGCCTGGACCGCGCACTTGGCTGCCTGCTGGGCCAAGCGATCGGCGATTCGCTGGGCAGCATGGTGGAGTTCAAACGCCGTGACGAAATACGGGCTCGCTACCCGGCCGGGCTACTCGACCTGGGCGATAGCCCAGTTTGGGGTACCTTCGCCGGACAGCCCACTGATGACACCGAACTCGCCCTAGCCCTGGCCCGGAGCATTGTCCGCTCAGGCGGATATGACGCAGTCGATGCGCGCACGGCTTATCAGGATTGGGGGGCGTCGCACCCGTTTGATATCGGGAACGCTACCCGCGCGGCGTTCGCAGACGGTCGTCCGAACCACCATACGCAGGCCAATGGGTCCTTGATGCGCGTGGCGTCCATCGGTGTTTGGGCGCCAGATGTTGGCATCGCGGCAAAGGCAGCCCGAGACGATTCCGCCTTGTCACATCCGCACGCTGTCTGCCAAGCCGCTTGTGCCGCCTATGCCGCGGCAATCGCAGCGTCGCTGGCCGGGGCGGACCGCCAGGGGATGCTGGCGGCGGCCCTGATGCATGACGGCGGACTGGGTGAAATAGCCGAGGCGCTCCGCGCAACGACGCCCCCAGAAGTCTTTGATGATCACCGCCAAGGCTGGGTTCTCATAGCGCTGCGAAATGCGTTTTTTCATCTCAACACCGGGACCTCGGTAGAAGATGCTATCATCGCCACGGTCAACGCCGGTGGCGACACCGATACCAATGGCGCCATATGCGGCGCATTGATCGGCGCCGCAGACGGACGATCGGCGCTACCCATGCGTTGGATCATGCCAGTCCTGACCTGCCGCGCACACGCAGGCTTGCATGCCAAGCATCCCAGACCGGAAACGTATTGGGCGGATGATCTTCTCGACCTGACAGAGGCGTTGCTGCTATGCGGCGGGCATCATGATCGAGCTTGATTTCGCAAAGCTGCGCGCCACACCGGTATCGAACGACCCTTTCCAGCATGTCGTCGTGCCTCAGTTCGTGCCCCCGCACACACTGGACCTCGTTTTGGCCGCATTGCCGCCGCTGAACAAACGCGGTTCATTCCCGCCAGATTCGGTGAAACTGGGGCCGGCGGCTAGGGACCTGATGACAGCGATGGAGGGTCCCGAACTACGGCACGCTATTGCCGCTATGTTCGGCTTAGATCTGGCCGGGGCCCCAACCATGGTAACCCTGCGAGGCTGGACGAGCGATCGCGATGGGCGGATCCATTGCGACTCCCTGGCAAAGCGGGTGACCGTCCTGCTTTATCTCAACAAGCCTGGTGCGGCGTGGGACCGCCAAGAAGGCTGCCTTCGTCTTCTGCGCGGCCCTAAGGCTATCGAGGATTACGCTGTGGAAGTGCCGCCGGTGGACGGCACTCTGCTCGTATTCCCCAACGGTCCAACGACGTGGCATGGGCACCGGCAATTTGTCGGACCGCGCTATTCGGTGCAGTTGAACTACATGACCACGGACGACAAGGCCCGCAGCGAGTTGCGCCGCCACCGCATTTCGGCATTCGTTAAAAAACTCACCCGCGCCGCTTAATGGCGCGTCAACCGCTCGGCCGACGCGCCACCGGCAGCCGTTTACCGATGCTCGGGGAACAGGCTGCGCAGTCCTGTCTCTGACGCAGAGCAGCAGCCGCGTTCGGTGATCAGGCCAGTCAGCAGTCGAGCAGGGGTGACGTCGAATGCTGGGTTGGCAGCATGGCTGCCTTCAGAAACGATACGGATCGTCGCTATTCCGCCATCGGACAGGCGCCCGGTCATGTGGGTGACCTCGCTTTGCGCGCGTTCTTCGATCGGGATTTCTGCCACGCCGTCGGCGATGGTCCAGTCGATGGTCGATGACGGCACGGCTACCCAGAACGGTACACCATTATCCTTCGCTGCGAGGGCCTTGAGGTATGTGCCGATTTTGTTTGCCGCATCGCCGGTGCGGGTCACGCGATCCGCGCCGACGATGGCAAGATCGACCATGCCGTGCTGCATCAAATGGCCGCCCGCATTGTCGGCCACAACGGTGTGCGGCACGCCATGCTGGCCGAGTTCCCACGCGGTCAGAGAAGCGCCTTGGTTGCGCGGGCGGGTTTCATCGACCCAGACATGGACTGCGATCCCTGCATCATGCGCCATGTAGATCGGTGCCAGGGCTGTACCCCAATCGACGGTCGCCAACCAGCCGGCATTGCAATGGGTCAGGATGTTGACCGGTTTGCCTGGCTTTATTGCAGCTTTAATCAGATCCAGACCATGTCTGCCGATCGCCTCGGTCTGCTGCACGTCCTCATCAGCGATCCGGGCGGCTTCCGCATAGGCCGCAGTGACGCGCTCCGCCTGGGGCACGTGTTCTAGATGCGACAGCATGCGGTTGATCGCCCAGTGCAAGTTCACCGCGGTGGGTCGGGTGGCGTCCAAAAGTGCCGCGTCCCGCTGCATCGCGGCCGTGGACGCATCGACGCGCAACGCAAGGCAGAGCCCATAGGCCGCGACAGCGCCAATCAGCGGGGCGCCACGCGTCTGCATGGCTTTGATGGCATGCGCTGCTTCGTCGCGGGTGGTCAGACGAAGGATGTCAAAAGACCACGGCAATTTAGTCTGGTCCATAATGCGCACCGACCAGCCGTCATCCGGATCAACCCAGACACTGCGGTAATAGACGCCATTCACCTTCATCAGAAACCCCTGACCAACAACATGAGTTGCCGCCGCTTACGCTGAAACGCTACGGGACGGAACCACCTATCTGAGCCGTGACGCTCCGCCTGCCCGCTCTTATGCGCCCCGTTGACGAGAAGCCGCCGTCCCTGCCCTAGCCTCAGCGCCCAAAGCTCTCCTGGCGGATACGCCTAGCCGTAAGAGACTCTTCAAGCATTTTAGCGTGCCACCAATTCCCCGAGATGCGTCTGTTCATCGCCGCACAGAACGATCAGGCGCATGCTACCCTCGCAATCATGAATAATGACAATTTCGCACTCACCCAGCATGCCCCTACTGTAACGAGGGTCGTCTTTCACCTCGTTTCAAACCGGATACGCGACGGTGGGTGGTATGGGCATCACCAAGCGTATCGCGAAACACAGGGGGGCAACGCGTTTGCGTGGTTCGGTGGTCCTGTAAACTGCAGGCAACCGTCGCACTATCGGAGAGCACGCCTAAGGCGAGTATAGGTTTAGGCAATAGCCTTAATCGGCGAAAACTTACTGGACCCGTTATCGCTTAATACGGATTTAATGAAACGACTTTCTCGTCGCACTGCCAGAACTGCGATGGCCTGGATAAGCCAGACCATCGCGCTGCTCAGAATTAGTGGATTTCGCCGGAGCGCTGTAACGCCTCCCGCAACTTGGCAGGGGTGAAATCGGGCGATTTACAGACCTCGAGGATCACCGCCTCACGGCGGGAGATCAGGTCAATCGCCGCCGGCAATTTACGCACCGCTTCGGCCGGGATCACCACGGCGCCGTGGAAGTCGGCATGGATCACGTCATCGTGTGCGACCTGCATTCCGAAAACATTCACCGGTTTGCCAAAATCCACCATGTGGACGTGCGCGTGGCTTGGACCGATGCGGCCACCGATCATCTGGAAGCCTGGCGCCCACATATCCAGATCACGGAACGAGCCATTGGTAACGCAACCAATCACACCCAACGCCTTGTGAACGGTTGACTGCACCTCCCCCCAATAAGCGCCAAAACCGAACGGATGATCGATATCCTGCAGCACTGCGATGGTCGGCAGGTCCGTCGGCGTGACGTAATCATAATAATCAGCGCGGTCTGCCACCTTGGAACGTGGCGGTTCGGTCGCGCGGATCATGCCCGTTCGCGCCAAGCCGACAATCGGCTTCGCCTTCGGATCGATGCACACCATCGGTTCAGTGGTAAAACCAATCGCGCGCCGCTCTGGCACGACCAGTTCCAGGCCATTGCAGATCGTTGGCGTATCCCACTGCGCGAGCACGTCAAGATCGGCCTGGGTAAAAGGACGTTCGGTCATAGTATTTATACCTTTGTTGTCAGTTCGGTGGATCGGGAAAATCCGCGCGCAACTAGCGCACGAATTTGTAATCGAAGGCATCACCCAGTGGCTCGATTAAACCGACGGTTGGGCTAGGAAAATGGATTGGCAGGATATAGGTGCCGGTGCCGGCGACCTCCTTGAAAAATTTGACACGGGATTCGATGCCCTGGTCCTTATCCCAGTCGAAGATAGTGTACCAATCCGGCTGCCGGGTCTGCAGCGCGTGGTGCATCAGGTCGCCAGTGATGGACGCGCGCTTGCCGCCTGATTTGATATTCACGCAGCAATGGCAAGGGGCATGCCCGGGGGTCGGCGTCAACCACACCATGTCATCCAACATATAATCGTCATCGACGAGCAGCGCCTGGCCAGCTTCGACGATCGGCAGGCAATTATAGGTCCAGACATTACCAGGAGGGTTCAGGCCCTGTTTCGTCGCCGCTTCCCAAGCCGCGTATTCCTTTTTGTGGAATACATACTTGGCATTCGGGAACGTCGGCACCCAGCGACCATCGCGCAGAACCGTGTTCCAGCCGCAATGATCGATATGCAGGTGAGTACAGAAAACGTAGTCTATTTTGTTGAAATCCAGTCCCGCAGCCTTGAACTCCGCCAAATACCTCTGCTTGGGGAAATCCATCGGCGGCGGGTAGCCCTTATCGTCGCCGGTGCAGGTGTCGACCAAAATAGTGTGGTGCTTCGTCTTCACCACAAAGGTCTGATAGGTGATCAGCATCTTTCCCGTCTCGCGGTCGAAGACCTCGGGGTCGAGCGTCGCCAGATGCTTCAGCCCCACCTCTTCAGTATAAAGTGGGAACATATCGCCGGGCTTCCGCCACGGCCCTTCCCGCTCGATAATGCTGGTGATGGTGACGTCGCCGAATTGCAGCGTTTTCATTCAGTGATCTCCGGATCAGATATCGAGGCGATAGAAGCGTGCGGCGCTGCCGCTGAAAAGAGCTGTCTTTTCTGCCTCCGATGCGCCGGCGGCAAGACGTTTGCAGGCGTTCCAGTAGGCACCGTAGCCGTAGCTCCCTTTGTCGACGGGAAAATTGCTCTCAAACATGCAGCGCTCCGCGCCAAACGCTTCGATACAGGTTTCGACATAAGGTTTCCAGGCGGCTGCTAATTCGGCCGATGACGGTGGATTGTCCTTGGTATGGAACTCCCAACCATTGATGCGCATCGCCAGGCCGCCAACCTTGACCACCACGTTCGGGCAGGTTGCCAAATCACGGATCGATGCGGCCCAGGTCTGGAAGATTTCCTCTCGTCGGCCGGCATAGGCGCCGATCGCCAATGGTCCGCCGACATGATTCAGGCAAATGCCGGTATCGGGGAAGGCACGGGCCAAGGCCGTCAGATCGGGGATCTGCGGGTGATACAGCCAGGCATCAAACGTCAGATTCAGCGGCGCCAAACAGGCAAAGCCGGCGCGGAACGTCTTATCGAACATCAACCCTTCGGGCGATGTATAGGCCGGGTTCAGGATAGTTGGGTCCGGATCGTAGGTGGTGATGTGGCGAATACCGCGGAACCGGCCGCCACCAGCGCGGATATGCGCTTCCAGAATCGCGCGCGTGGCATCGCCGTTTCGAAGATCGGCATGACCAACGATGCCGGCACAGACCTTGGTCGCACCATACTGGCCGGACTCACTCATCGCCGCCACGCCGGCGACGAATTCCGTCTCCCCCACCGGCTTCATCGCTTCGGGGCCATAGGCGCGATGGAAGGCACGGCATTGGACGAATACAGTGGCAACGATGTTGTGACCTGCGTTGGTATCGGCCAGCAGATCTTCCAGCATATAGCGCCAGCCTGGACGGTCCCACAGATGGTGATGGGGATCGACGATTGGCCGAGCAGGATCGAGTGCCGCTTCCGTCGCGCGCGCGAGCCAGTCGTCGCGAACCGGGATATAAGGCGCGTGCCCGGTGGTGGTGGTGCTCATGGTGGACCGTTTCCGTTGTTGGGTTGGGAGGACTTTTTCATTCCCCGCGCCAGATGCCAAGAGGCTGTCACTTTGGTAGGCTGCCTCTCAAGGACGAAAGATCCGATAATTGTCGCTTACCCACCAGGAAACGCCATGCTGAAAGCCCAAGCCGCCGTTCTTCGCCAAACCAACAAGCCAATGACGATCGAAACCTTGGATATCGGCCCCGTGGCTGCTGGCGACGTGCTGGTTCGGATCCGTGCGGCAAGCCTCTGTCACACAGACCTGGAGGCGATCGAGGGCTCAGTTGCGGTGCAACTGCCAGCGGTGCTGGGACATGAAGCTGCCGGCGAAGTGGTCGAGATCGGTGCCGGTGTCGAGACACTGGGCATCGGCGACCGTGTTGTGCTGTCCTGGAATCCCCATTGCGGGTCCTGTTTCTACTGCGACCGCGCGCAGCCGATCCTGTGCAGGAAGTTCTTAACCAACGGCCCCAAGGCCTTCCATTTCGACGGCACACCACGCCTTAGCTGTGACGCCGTGCCCGTGCATCAGCTGATGTATCTGGGTGGCTTTGCTGAATATTGCATCGTGCCGGCCCAGGCTGCGATCCGCGTGCCCGATTCGATACCCTTTGATCGCGCCGCGCTCATAGGCTGCGGCGTGATGACGGGGGTCGGTGCGGCCACACGCATTGCCGATCTACGCTGGGGTGATGTTGCGCTGATTATCGGTTGCGGCGCTGTCGGCTTATCGGCGGTACAGGGCTGTGTCATGGCAGGGGCCAGCCGCGTCATCGCCGTCGATCCGAACCCAGCACGCCGCCAACTCGCTGAGGTATTGGGCGCCACAAATGCCTGCTCACCAGCAGAGGCGGTCGAACTGGCACGTGGATTGACCGATGGCCGCGGCGCCGATGTGGTCATCGAAGCGGCAGGCCGGCCGGACACGTTCCGTCAATCCGCAGAAGCCGCTCGCCCCGGCGGGCAAGTGATCTGGTTGGGAAAGATTGCCGTAAACGACGATGTTGCCTTCCGCTGGGGCGCCTTGATGCAAGAGAAGCGGATCACGCGCAGTTCCTATGGAGGCGCAAAGCCAGCACAGGACTTTCCTGCGCTGGCGCGGGCATATCTTGAAGGCAGGCTGAAACTCGACGAGATGATATCGTCTCATATCAGCCTGGCACAGATTAACGACGGCTTCGCCGCATTGAAGAGGGGCGAGACCCTGAGAAGCGTGGTCATGTTCTGACACCAAGCGGCTTGTGGCAGCCACTACCCTGATGCGGCCACGCAGACCATGACTAACGAAACGGGCCCACCTAGCCGTCGCGTTTCCTTAGGCAGCGAATTTTACCAGTTTGCCCAAAGGTTGGCCGATTACCTCATCTTCTTGCATGACGACTTGACCGCGAATGATGGTCGCCACCGGCCAACCTGTGATAGGCATGCCTGCAAACGGGGTCCAGCCGCAGGGTGAGACGATCCACGATTCCTCTATGCGGCGCTGGCGCTTCATATCAACCAGGGTAAAATCGGCATCATAGCCAGTCGAGATACGGCCCTTGCCCGCCACGTTATAAACTCGGGCCGGACCGGCACACAGCAGATCTACCATCCGCTCCAGACTGAGCCTTCCGGCATTGACATGATCCAGCATGATCGGAACCAACGTCTGCACCCCCGTCAAGCCTGCGGGACAGTTGGGCCACGGAAGTAGCTTCTTGTCACGAGGATGCGGTGCATGATCGGAGCCGATCGTATCCACCGCCCCCTCCGCGATCGCCTTCCATGCTGCGGAACGGTGTTCCTCGCCCCGGATCGGCGGGTTCATCACCCCGAAGCCTTCCAGACGATCGTAGCAATCAGGGGCAACCTGCGTGAGGTGGTTAACCAGCACCTCACATGTGGCAATGTCCCTGTAATCCTTCAAATATTCGAATTCCTGCGCCGTGGAAACGTGCAGGATATGGGCCGGTCGGCGGGTTTTTCGCGCCAACGCCATAAGCCGCCGTGTGCCCAAAAAGGCACATTCCTCGTCGCGCCAAACCATGTGGTGTGAATACGGATCGCCAACCTTGAAGTTCGGCTTTCGCTCCTGCAGGCGGAATTCATCTTCAGAGTGATAAGCAATGCGCCGCCGACCAGACCGCATGACCATCTCGAGATGCTCATCGTCTTCGACCATCAGATCACCTGTCGAACTGCCGGCGAAGATCTTCACCGCACAGACGCCGTCCGTCAGTTCCAAGTCCTTCAGTTCTGGGATATTTGTCTTCGTCCCGCCCACATACAGGCCCATGTCGCACCAAGCGACCTGCTCGACATACTCACGCTTCCAAGCCAGTTTCTCGGCATCGACGATTGAAGGGCTGGTGTTCGGCATATCGAATACGGCCGTTAATCCGCCCACGATAGCAGCCTTCGTTCCTGTCGGGATCGTCTCGACGGCTTTGTCTCCGGGATCTCGCAAATGCACATGCGGGTCGATCAGGCCGGGCAAAACGTGCAGGCCACTGGCATCAATCGTTTTGTCCGCTGTGTCGGCCGCTGAGACCCCGACAGCATGGATATGGCCGTTGCGCACGCCGATATCGGCAGCGACCGATCCCCAGGGCAACACGGCAATGCCGTTGCGGATCAGCAGATCGTAATGGGCGGGCATGGCCGAGTCCTCTTAAATTGTAGACGTTTGATCATAGACCGATGATTGATCGTGGTCACGACACCCTGCACCAAACAATCTCGCCGCCTTGTCGTTGCGCGCGCGCCGTATCGCCGCTCGGCGGCGCCACGAACGGCGGATAGGAAGTTAGCCATTCAGCACGGGTGACTGCGATCAATCGTTTGCAGGTGGCGCCCCGCTATCGGATGCGATCGCTGGACCGCTCACTTCTGCTGGCCGCGATCGGCCGCAGCCAGATACTATGCTGAAAAAGCACGTTTTCCTGTGAAAGCTGCTCGATGGCGCGTCTCAGCGACCGACTGGGTTATCGACGAGCAGATCGTCCCGTCGCGGCAGTTCATCCAGCGCCTTGATACCGAAATGGTTCAGGAAATTAGGGGTCGTTCCCCAGATGGTCGGCCGGCCTGGAGTCTCCCTCCGGCCTTTGGGCGTGATCAGATCCAGTTCCAGCAACGCGTCCAATGTTTGTTGTGACAGAGACGTGCCGCGGATATGCTCGATCTCACTGCGCGTGACAGGTTGGTGATAGGCGATAATCGCCAGCGTCTCCATTGCCACAGGGGTTAGCCGGCGCGGACGAGCAATCATTTTGCGGAGCCTGGGTGCTAAATCCAATGCGGTGCGGAAAGCGACCCCACCGGCAACCTCCACCACCTCCACGCCGCGCCCGGCATAGCGTGCTTTCAACGCTTTGATCACTGTATCCGGCGTGATCCCGTCGGGCAGAATAGCGGCAAGTTCCTTAGGCCCAATCACCTCGGCGCTGGCAAAAATCAAGGCCTCTGCAAGACGCAGCGTATCCTCCGATGGCAAGAAGGTAACGTCGCTTGCCATGGGGTTCACAACGGATCGGTGATGTCATCCAGCGCGCCGGCGGGCGGCGTGCGCAGCAGGATGGGGCCATAAGGATCTTGTTGACGGACCTTCAGTGCGCCAGCCTTGGCCATTTCCAAACTGGCAAGAAAGGTGCTCGCCAACGCTGCCTTCTTTTCCCGTGCGTTCATTGGCATGGCGGGCAGAAAATCGTCCAACTCAGTCCAATTGAACGTCCGATCGATCCGTTGGCTCAGGCTGTGGAGCGCTGCCTGTAATGTCCAAAAGTTTAGTGGTTTCGGGCGATAGCCGGTCGTTTTGGCGCCGCGCCGCATGGCTCGGACGTATGCGCGGACGAACGCGCCAGGCTCAATCACCACACCTGACGTATCATAGGCACGGTGATCCTCTGGCGTGCCGCGGACATAAACATCCTCCCCTAGGATTGGCTGGCGGCCGAGCCAGGCGGACAGGCGGCGCATGCGGGCAAGTTCGGCGAGACGTTCAGCTAGTTCGGCCGCAACGGCCTCGGCGTCCTCTAACTCATCGGCGGGCACGGGCAGCAACAAACGAGATTTCAGCCACGTCAGCCAGGACGCCATAAGGAGCCAGTCGGCGGTGAGTTCCAAACTATGCTTGCGTGCGTCCGCTATGACCGCCAGGAACTGGTCGACCAGCGACAGGATGGAGATTTTCGCCAGATCCACCCTCTGCTGCCGAGCAAGGTCGAGCAGCAGGTCCATCGGTCCCTCGAACCCATCGAGGCGCAAGATCAGCGTGTCAGCAGCCTTATAAGCCGGTTCCATTTCTCCCGCGGCGCTTGTGAATGAGGGACAACATCAAAGACTGGAAGCATTAGTATAGCGTAAAAAAGGCAGCATCGCCAGTATCCAGCGCCCAATGCGGCACGAAAGGGGCGAAGTCACGCGTGGGTGGCCTGCGCGCGGGACACGACAACCTGATTAGCGACTACACGTTCGCGACGCGGGCAAGCCGTTTCATCGTCAAACCCTGCACGACGATCGAGAAGACGACGACCGTATAGGTGATCAGCAGCACCGGTCCGGTCCATGGTCCTGGCGGTAGGATCAATGCCATAGCCACTGAAATGCCACCACGCAAACCGCCCCACGTTATAACCCCGGCCCAGCGCCAGTAGAGCGGCCCACCTCGATCCAGCCAACGCGTTGTGACGACGATAGCGACCAACCGAACCCATAACGCCAAGGGGGCTGCTGCCAGAAGCACCACCGGCGGCACACCATCGAACCTCACGTTCAGCAATTCCAGGCCAATAACCAAGAATAAAACGGTATTCAGCAACTCGTCAGTCATTTCCCAGAACTCAGAGAGCCGTCGCCTGGTAAGATCGCTCATGGCGAACTTTCGCCCGAGACTGCCGATCAACAGACCGGAAATAACCACGGCGACAGGGCCGGAGACATCAACCAACTGTGCCAACGCATAGCCGCCCGTTGCAACCGCTAGCGAGACCGTCACCTCCAAACGGTAATCGTCGATCTGCTTCATTAACTGATAGCCAATCCAGCCAGTTGCCAACCCGATCGCAACAGCGCCCCCAGTCTCCCACAGAGCATTCAGCAGCACCTGCCATTGGGCGTAAGGACTAGTAAGTACGCCCAGGGTCAGAGCGGTGTTGAACACCACCACACCGACGCCATCGTTGAGCAAACTCTCTCCGGCAATGACTGCCTGAACTGCCGGGGTCAATCCCGCACTCCGCAGGATTGGACCCACAGCGATCGGATCCGTCGGGGCCAAGATAGCGCCCAATACGATGCACCATGTGAGTGGCATCGGCGAACCGCACACCAGAAAAAGTGCCCAAATGCCCAAACCATAAAGGACGGTGCAAATCACAACGCCGAGCGTTGCCAAGGACAACACAATGCCCTTTCGGCTCCAGAGATCGTCCATGGTCACGTTCAGCGCGCCGGCAAACAAGAGGAAAGCCAGCAGCCCATTCAGGAAGGTTTGCGGCAGTTGGCCTGGAACCAAGAGGCCGCGAACGTTCGAAATGGCCCCAAACTGCGGCACGAATGCCTCCAGCCCCAAAATTGCGGCTGCGGCAATGAGCGACATGATGAGGAGTGCAACCGTGGGGGGGAGGTGCAGAATGCGGTAATTGACGAAGCCGAACAGCGACGCGAGGCAGAGCAGGACGGCCATGAGTTGTAGGGTCATCGCCAGCCCCCCCTTTCCTCAGCAATCTTCAAAAAACCACACAACCGGGATGACGAAACTACACTCGCGTAAGTTTGCGCCGCCCACACCGGGATCACGTCGGATCTACCACCACACCCAGATCACGGGAACAGCGACGCATAGGCTTCAGCTGAGAAACCAACCTGCAACGCATCGCCCGTCACCAAAACTGGCCGTTTAATGGCAGAGGCGTTAGCGAGCATCAGCGCCACGGCTTTCGTCGCATCGATCCCGATGCGATCCGCGTCAGGAAGCTTACGAAACGTGGTGCCAGAGCGGTTCAACAGCACCTCCCACCCCAGACGAGCGACCCAAGATGTAAGCAGTTCCGCCGTCGGCGGATCGGTCTTCCAGTCATGGAACACATAGCTGACTCCCTTGCTGTCGAGCCAGTTGCGTGCCTTTTTCATCGTATCACAGGCCTTGATACCATAGATCGTCGTCATGGTTGTCTCCGTCATCGACCGTATCATTCCAGCCCAGACCGGCGTTGACCAGACAGATGACTTGCATCGCGGCCCGGACGCCGTCACTTTCGCAGCAACATGGGAAGGATCAGGACATGAGCGCCGAAGACTATACGCCCCCCAAGGTCTGGGCTTGGAACAAAAACAATGGTGGCCGCTTCGCCAACATAAATCGTCCGATCGCCGGCGCGACACATGATAAAGAGCTACCCGTCGGCAAACACCCTATGCAGCTTTATTCACTGGGCACGCCGAATGGTCAGAAAGTGACTATCATGCTCGAAGAGTTGCTGGCTGCTGGCTATAGCGGTGCCGAATACGATGCTTGGCTCATCAAAATCGGTGACGGCGATCAGTTCGGCAGCGGCTTTGTGTCGATCAATCCGAACTCCAAAATTCCCGCTCTTCTGGACCGCAGCGGGCCGGAGCCGGTGCGGGTATTCGAGAGCGGCTCTATCCTGATGCATCTGGCGGAGAAATTCGGCGCTTTTCTGCCTAAATCAGGCTCCGCACGCACCGAAACGTTGAACTGGCTGTTCTGGCAGATGGCCAGCGCGCCTTATCTGGGCGGCGGATTCGGCCATTTTTATGCCTACGCACCGTTCAAGATTGAATACGCGATTGACCGCTTTGCGATGGAAACCAAGCGTCAGTTAGACGTGCTTGATCGGCAATTGTCCACGTCCGAATTCCTCGCCGGTCCAGACTACTCGATCGCCGATATCGCGGTGTGGCCCTGGTATGGTGGCGTTGCCAAGGGCTTGCTGTATGGTGCAGCAGAGTTTCTGGCGGTCCACGAATACAAGCACCTAAACCGTTGGGCCGACCAAATTGCCGCGAGGCCCGCCGTAAAGCGCGGGCGCATCGTCAACCGGTTGCAGGGCGAACCTGCTCAGCAGTTGCACGAGCGCCATGATGCCAGCGACTTCGATACCAAGACCCAGGATAAGATACTGGCCGCGAAAGGCTGATACTGAGGTGATCGGCAATTTCACGCGACGGATGGTAGACGCCATCCGTCGCGGAGCTATGTCGTTTTCGTCGAGCAAGGTTTTTCATATGGGGCTTCGTTCGGTCGTTCAGGGTGCACGCAAGATGCTCCGTCGTCGTCTCGCTCGGAAGCAGTCGGCGCCTAACCACCACGGCCCGCGCACCTGCTACTCGCCCCAGTTTTGCCCTAAGAGAGCCGTATCCGCCCCAACTATCGTGGAAACACCGCGTACTCTACCGGCTCCCATAAATGTCCAGGCACTGCGCTCGCGCCGAATGTTAAATGCGAGTGGTGGATGCTGATCTCGGTCATGCAGGAAAGCAGTCTCGGTGCGGTATCGATACGTTCGGCGCCTTATGCCGTTGCACCTTTCTCCACCTAAAATCCAAGCAATGCCGAAGGGCTCGGCACAGCGGCCTCGGTGAGGCCCCTTTCAAGACGGGTGACGAAACAAGTGATCTGCGCCCAATTCGCCACGACGATACATATCTATCGGCGAGCCCGCGGATTTGAACCGGTCTGCGGAACGGCCGTTACAAGATGAAGAGCTGATAACCCGCAGCCCAAGCCGCGAAGCGCGCCGACACTTTCGTTACCGGTCATTTTAAGGCAACATTACATCGCGTTGTCAGCAGCCGTTG
>Ga0164296_1003299_pt1 | contig 15311 bp, 18 predicted proteins | sample GEODES057metaG_FD_113533 | JGI IMG/M metagenome (GOLD analysis project Ga0164296, IMG submission 113533) | Dystrophic lake water microbial communities from Trout Bog Lake, Wisconsin, USA - GEODES057 metaG | ecosystem: Environmental > Aquatic > Freshwater > Lake | place: USA: Trout Bog Lake... | reverse complement strand
TGCTGTGGGACGAAGGATGGAACGGCAAGAACGGCACTAACGACGGTCAGTTCAACATCCTCGCCGATGTTCCTGGCTCCGGAGTGAGTGCATCGAGCAAGTAGTTTCGATTCGTTCGAAACGGCGAGTCAGTGCCGCAGTTCCTTTCGGGGGACTGCGGCACTGCCGCGTCTTGGCAAAGTTCAACTTCGACACTTTCGTCATTCCCCAGGAGGTGCTTGGCAGAGTGCCGCAATCAAGAGGGAGCTCGGGCACTTCGCGCAACGAGTCCTTAGCCGGATTTGCATTCAGACGAGGCGAACGGCCAAGATCCGCATTGAAGCGTCTCTTGGCCGCTCACTTCGCCGTTCGACCGGGCAACCGTGAGTGTACCAAGGGGCGTTTCGTTTTGCTCAAGCGAGCAGCAGCCCGATAATGCCGCCGAGCAACGCTGCGGCCATGGTGCCCACTGCAACACTCCCACCCGCCACGAAACGTCGCTCGCGAAGAAGTTCCGCCACCTCAATAGAGTAGTTTGACACGGTACTAAAACCACCGAGAAGCCCAGTCAACACAAGGGCCACACCTCGTGAACTCAGAGCATCGTTGATCGAGCGGCCGACGACGACTCCTGCAGCGAGTGCACCGAGCACGTTGACGATCATGGTGCCCCAGGGCAGGTGGCGACCAAATGACGATGAGATCAGGTGATCGAGGAGGTAGCGCATGACCGCTCCGACGCCACCGAGTAAGGCGACCAAGAGGGCCAAGGTCACGATGCGCTCTTTCGAAGAACGCTCCCTAGCAACAGGCCGATTCCGGCAAAGAGGACAGGAACTATGAGTTCAAGGAGCAAAGTCGCAGCTGCAGCCTTGTGAGCGCTGTTGTGGGACATGGTCAGCGCGCCAGAGATCACCGCTGAATACGTGGTCCAGCCGCCGAGAACTCCCGTAACGAGAAAAAGGCGGGTGGCAATGAGATCGCTTCGGCGGCGAAAGAGACTGGCCCCAAGTACGCCGAGGACGAAGGCGCCCGAACAATTGATCCAGAGGACCATCCAGCCGATCTGAGTAGGGGCTGAAGGATGGTGGAGGAGGAGTGCGTAGCGAAGCAAGGTTCCAAGAAAACCTCCAGCAAGCACGAGAAACGCATGACGAAATGAAGGTCGATTTCGCGTCTTTGGAGACTCTGGTTCAATATCGAGGTCAAGAGCAAAGGGCGAAACTTCTTCGCTCATTGCCTTCGCTGGGTCGAAGCGACCGAATCGTCGAGCGGAAGACATCACTGTGTACGCTATCGGCTCGGTCTCATCGATCTAGGAATAGGGCTGTTGTAGCGAACAGAGGGCCTCGCCAGACTGCTGCGATCTGAGTAGGTTACAAACCATGACTTCGACAGCTGAACTTGTGCAGCATTCCCACCAAGCGTTTCAAGATCGGCTTGCCCGAACAACAGTAGAAGACTTTGTGCTGCCGACTCCCTGCGACGCTTGGGATGTAGCAGGACTGCTTCGCCATGTCGTAGGTGGAAATCGAATGGTGCTGGCACTGCTCGATGGGGCAGAAGCCACACAAATAGGACCACTCTTCGCTGGCGCCTCAGAGCTCGAAGGATCGATACTCCTAGATGCAGCTCGTGAATCGACGGAGCTTGCCGCGAATCGACTCATGGAGGCCGATCCAGACAAGATCGTTCACTTCCCCCTGGGAGATATGCCTGCGGGGCGACTCCAGGCTTTTCGCACCACAGACTTAGTCCTGCACGCCTGGGATCTCGCTCGTGCTCTTGAAGTAGACGACACCTTGCCAGATGACGTGGTGGAGGCGTGTCTGGCCAACCTTCAGCTGATGGCAGATTCCATTCCGAAAGGGATGTTTGGTGAGGGACCTTCAGGCACGCTCGCTGCTGATGCACGAAGCCAAGAGAAGCTTTTAGACCTCTCGGGCCGGCGGCCCTAACGAGAGACTGCTGAAGGAACCCGACTCGCCAACATGTCGCGCACGAGAGGGATGACTCGGGTTCCATAGAGTTCAATGCACTGCATGAGATGTGGATGGGGGAGTGCGCCGTTGGTGTACTTGAGGTCAAAACGGGAAAGACTGAGAGCAGAAGCGGTGCGGACAATCTTTTTTGCCACTGTCTCTGGTGAACCGACATACCAGGCGCCATCAGGACCGCAGGAGTTGAGGAATTCCTCTCGGCTGAGAGGGCCCCAGCCGCGTTCGGCGCCGAGTCGATCGCGAAAGCGCTTGGCGAAGGGCCAGAGTTCGTTCAGGGCTTGCTCATCGGTTTCAGCGACGTAACCGGGGGAGTGCACGCCGACTGGCAGGGAGGGAGCCTCTGAAGCGGCAAGTGCCCGGTGGTAAAGCTCGACGAAGGGCGCAAAGCGAATGGGATCGCCGCCAATAATTGCCAACATAAGAGGCATTCTGTAGTGCGCTGCACGAGCCACCGATTGGGGACTGCCTCCGACGCCAATCCAAGTTTTGAGATGCCCCGACTCAGTAATGGGGTAGATCTGCTGGTGGGAGAGAGCCGACCGGGTGGTCCCCTGCCACGTAACGGGCTGTTCTTTGAGCAGCTCGGCAAAAAGGTTGACTTTTTCTTCAAAAAGAACTTCATAGTCATGGAGGTCGTAGCCAAAAATTGGGAACGATTCGGTGAATGAGCCACGCCCCAAAATGACTTCGGCGCGGCCATTGGAGACGGCGTCCAAAGTGGCGAAACGCTGAAAGACCCTGACCGGGTCGTCGGAACTCAAAACCGTCACTGCGGAGCCAAGGCGGATCCTTGTCGTCTTGCCCGCAATAGCGGCCAGAACGACGTCGGGAGCCGAGACAGCAAAGTCATCCCGGTGGTGTTCGCCGACACCGATGAAGTCGACGCCGACCTGGTCAGCCAACACCGCCTCGTCGACAAGATTCCGGATCGTGGCTGCCTGGGTCAAGGCGTTGCCATGGAGATCCTCTGTCACGTCACCAAAGGTGTCGATACCTAATTCAAGCGAATCCACTTTGGAACCTCATCCCAGTCGTTTGAGTTCGCAATGAGTTTAGGGAGTTCGTCTGTCGCCTCGTCTTCGCCACGAGTGCAGAATGCTCGAGGTGTGCATGAATCAAAAGGGGAGATCGTTGAGATCTTGAGGGGCCTGCGGCAAGGCTGGACCCTGTCAACCAAACTCCATAACTTGACATAATGAACATTATCGGCGGATTAATTGAGCAGGGAAGCGCTGCAAATTGGCATTCTGGCTCTTCTCCTGACTTCGGCGGGATATTGATCGCTCTCGCTGAACTACATCTAGAGAAGATCTTTTACGGCCCTTAGATTCTCGGGAACCACACGCCACCACATCCACCGCCCCCGCTTTTCACCCTGGATGAGCCCAGCTTCGGCGAGAATTTTGGTGTGATGTGAAATGGTCGGTTGACTGCGCATGAGGGGCACCTCGAGGTTGCAACTGCAGGCCTCGCCCTCAGACGCAATCATCGAAAACAGGCGAAGGCGCACCGGATCCCCTAGTGCTGCAAAGGACCGGGCGTAGTGCGCTGCGTCAATCTCAGAGAGCGCTTCGGTGGATATGGGAGCGCAGCATTCACCGTCGCTGTTCCGTGTTTCAGGGATGGATTCCATGAGACCTCTATTCATTGACAAATGTCGATATATGAAAGATACTTCTTGTATCGATACATATAAATCTATGCGAGGTGATCAATGCCGACGTGGCAAAGGAAGCAGTTGCAGCGCCACGACGGCGCGACTTGGTCATGAGCCGAATTGTCGATTGTGGCGCCGAATGTGGTCGTGTCGACTCGGTGAGCCCTCAACCCTTGTGGCGTCGTCTCGTCGCTGAATTTCTCGGAAGTGCCTTTCTGGCAACAACAGTGATTGGCTCTGGAATTGCGGCACAAACGTTAAGTCCGGGTAACGCTGGCTTGGACCTTCTTGAGAATGCGCTCGCCACTGCAGCGGGGCTCTTCGCCATCATCTTGATGTTCGGTCCCATATCTGGAGCCCACTTCAACCCAGTTGTTTCTTTTGTCGATGCCGGCTTCGGTGGAGTGACCTGGCGAGACGCCGCTGCGTACCTTCCCGCTCAAATTGCAGGATGCATCCTTGGAGCCGTGCTTGCAAACGCCATGTTTGGCGAAACCGCCTTTCAGATCTCGACAAAACATCGAGCCTCTGGTCCCCACTGGCTCTCTGAAGTGATCGCAACTCTCGGACTGCTGCTCGTTATTTTTGCGCTCACGCGCTCGCAGCGCTCGCACCTCGCTCCCGCTGCGGTGGCGGCATACATCGGAGCGGCATATTTTTTTACAAGCTCAACAAGTTTTGCGAATCCTGCGATCACAATTGGGCGCATGTTCTCAAACACCTTTGCGGGCATCGCACCCTCTTCGGTGCCGAACTTTATTTCTGCGCAGGTCGTTGGCGGTCTTCTTGGATTCGGGCTGATCAGAATGCTCTACCCGGGCATGACGCCAGATCAGGCGGCAAACATCATCGTCGCCCATCATGGAGATTCAGAAAGTCCTCGGGAATCGCGATGAAGGAAAAACAACCAGTGGTTCTGTTCCTCTGCGTTCACAATTCAGGACGCAGTCTTGCCGCTCGCGTGCTCTTGGACTTTTACGCCCGAGGTCGAATTCAGGTTGAGTCCGCTGGTTCGGAGCCAGGAGACTCGCTGAACCCTGCGATCGTTTCACTTCTTGTTGAACGAGGACTTGATATTTCTAAAGAATTTCCGAAGCCACTCAGTGACGAAATGGGTCGTGAGGCAGACGTGATCGTGACGATGGGTTGCGGAGATACGTGCCCTGTCTATCCGGGGAAGCGTTATTTGGACTGGGATCTCCCTGATCCGGCGGGTAAGACGATCGACGAAGTCCGACCCATCATCGAGGCCATTGATCAGAGAGTGCAATTGCTGCTCGCGGATCTCCTCGAGTCCAACGAGGCGTGACGACCTCGTCGCATCTTCTGGCCGTGCGGCAACTTTTGTGCGGAGTGGAAAGAGGTGACGGCCTGACGTGATGGGCGTAGAGTTGCGGCAGAAGTACTAGGGGGGAACAACATGAAGCAGACATCAGGTCTTAAAATCTCGCGTCTTGCAGCGGTAGCGGCGCTCTCGATGACCTTGCTCCTTGCGAGCTGCAGTTCGTCATCGCCAAGTGGCACGCCGGCGCCGAAGGGACTTCCTTCTTTCTATGCAGTCCCGGCGGGCGCAACCGCACAGCCGCTTGGCACCTTGATCAAGTCAGAGAAGCTCACTATCACTGCGTTTCATGGAACGACGTATCGAGTGATGTATGTCTCCACTGGGATTGGCAACAAACACGTAGTGGTCACTGGCGTCGTGATCATCCCCTCAGTCGCACCTCCCTCGGGCGGCTACGACGTGGTGAGTTGGGCACACGGGACAAATGGGATGGCCACCCAGTGCGCTCCGTCGCTCGCGGAAACCAATGTCGACGCATCGACCGCTCCAGTTGCCACGTTCAATGATCTGCTTGATCAAGGATGGGCGATCGTGGCGAGTGACTATCAGGGCGAAGGCACGCCGCCCAACCTGCTCCCCTACCTCATCGGTGATCTCTCTGGAGAAAACACCATTGACATCGTCAAAGCAGCACACGAACTGACGGCCGCGCACACAAGTCTCACCTATGTGGTGTGGGGACATTCCGAGGGCGGTCAAACGGCGATGTTCTCCTGGAATATGGGAACTACCTACGGCTCCCAAGGTGGACTCCACCTTGTTGGCGTTGTCGCCGGAGCGCCACCGTCTCAGTTCCAATACATCTATGACGCTCTGCAGACGAGCCCCTATCGCTTCTACCTCTATATGGCGGCAGCAGGATTCAATCTTTACTACGGGAACAAAGTGGCACCGTTGAACGAAGTGCTCACCGCCACTGGTCTCAAGCAACTTCCGACACTGTCAAAAGGTTGTTTTACCTATCTCGAAACAGCGCTCGACAAATACTCAATAACTGACCTCGTCAAAGCGGATCCCTATACGGTGCCATCGTGGAAGCCACTCCTCGAGGCGAACGACCCAGGAAACTTCACGACCTCAACGAAGATCCCACTGCTCATCATTCAAGGTGGTGCAGATGAGCAGATTCCCGTGGTGTCGACGCAGCTTCTCGCCACGCATCTGTGCTCACTTGGTGACACGGTGCAGCGCTGGGTCTATCCGGGCCTCAGCCACACCGGTGTCATTCCCGTCTCCACCCAAGACATGATCCACTGGATCGCAGAACGTTTTGCTGGCACTTCTGCCCCTTCTACGTATCAGCCACAAGGGGCGAGCGGCATTACGGTTTCATCCTGCTAAACATCTCTGCAGTGCGGGCGTTGAGGGATCCCTCATGGCGCCAAGGACTCGAAAGTAGAAAGACAAACGTGACGTCATCGCCCAATCAAAAAGACAATCCATCAGTGCTGATTGATGGTCGGATTACGGAGTTGAACGATTGGCGTGGCGAAATGCTTGCTCGACTGCGTTCGATCGTTAAGGCTGCTGATCCTGAAGTTGTTGAAGAGTGGAAATGGCGGGGAGTTCCAACCTGGGAACATGACGGAATTATTTGTACGGGTGAAACCTACAAAGCCGCCGTGAAGATGACCTTTGCCAAGGGCGCATCGTTAAAAGATCCTTCAGGGCTCTTTAACGCAAGCCTCGAGGGAAATGTTCGCCGCGCGATTGATTTCCATGAGGGCGACAAAGTAAATGAAAAGGCCCTCAAGGCGCTGATCAAAGAGGCCGTCGCTCTGAACCAGGCCAAGAAAAAGCGCTAACCCGTCAGAGTTGCGACTGGCGCGAAGCGAAGGAAAAGGGTACTCACGCGAATGGAGATGAGATGACAAATTGGATCGTGGACTATCTGGAAGATTGGAACAGAGAAGACGTTGACGCAGTCCTCTCTTGGTTCACTGATGACGCCGTCTACGAAGACACGACGATCAAGCATGGTGCGGACGGCAAGGACCAGCTGCGGAGATTCGTGAGCACATCGTTCGAGAAGTTTCCTGGAATGACATTTGAATTCGTTCATGGCGTCGAAGACGAGCACGGATTCGCTATGTCGTGGGTCATGCAGCCAATTGGTTTGCGAGGCGCGTCCATTGGTTTGCTGCGTGATGGGAAAATTTCTGAACAGCGCGACTACTGGGACGGCAAGTTCTTTGAAGCTCCGACCCTGTAAGACGCTGAAGCGATTGGCAGAACGACATGACCCACTACAAAGTTGCGATTGACTCACATTTGAGCGCGATGAAGGCTTTCGCCTACATGGCGGCCTTTGAGAATGCCCAAGAGTGGGATCCTGGCGTGGTTGAGGCCACACGCATTGGAGATGAACCCTTGGGTTTGGGAAGTCGCTTCAAGGTGGTCACAGAAACGAATGGTCGACAGATTCCACTCGACTACACCATCACCGAGTACGAAGAAGGCACTCGCTTTGTGGTCACCGCGCAAAGTTCATCAATTCGGTCGGTCGACGAGGTGGTGGTCACCTCAACGGAAACCGGCAGCATCGTTACTTACAACGCTGGTTTGTCGTTTCGAGGACTGTTTGTCCTCGGCACTCCCCTGCTGCCTTTTCTCTTTCGGCGTATCAGCGATCGAGCTGCCGCTGGCTTGCGTCGTGTCCTGAATCCAGTGGATCCTGATCTGGCAGGTCATCAATGATCCTGGTGAGTTTCGATATCGACGGCACGATGGAAAGCGGTGATCCGCAAGGACCCATCACGTTTGAAAACGTACGTGAGTCGCAACGCAGGGGCCATATTGTCGGCAGTGCATCTGATCGGACCCTGGCGTTTCAGCGTGGGATGTGGCGTGAATCAGGAATTGATGTTGACTTTGTAAGTCACAAACATCATCTGGTTGCTACAAAAGAACAATTTGCGTGCGCCAGACATATCCATATTGGTGACACGCAGGTGGATGAACACTTTGCCCTCCTGGCCGGATTTGAGTTTGTGCACGTTGATCAACTCCCCGAGCCAGGAACTGAAGGCTGGGTCTTTTAAGTACTCGCGCAGTTGAGAATCGAAACAGCGCTCACTTCACTGAAGCGTTGATTCCGCTTCATGAGCGAGCTAGGTGTTCTTGCGGACGCGCCGGTGAGAGGTGCGCGTTATGCGGGTACAAAGACGGGGACGAACACGTCACCGTGATCTTCAAATCGAACGGCGACTGGCATGCCAATCTGGACTTGATCCGGGGCAACCTCGACCAGGTTTGTAAAGACTCGAAGATCTTTTTGTTCATCAAGTTCAACGATCGCTACGACGTAGGGAACCGGAGTTTCGGGATTGTAGGGCTGGTGATTGACGGTGAAAGAGAACACTGTCCCCTTCCCGCTTACGGGTTCCGCAGCGAGTGTGCCACCGCAAGAAGTACAGGCGGCTTCTGGGGGATTCACCCAAAGCCCGCAAGCGGCGCAGCGCTGGATCAGAAGTTCGCCGTTCTTGCCACCAGTCCAGAATGCCCTATTGAGGTCGGTCACCTTGGGAAGTGAGCGGCTTGCAGCGAGTTCGTCGTCAATAAGTGCGTCAGTCATCACCAACACTCTAGGTCGGTCGTAAGATGCATGACGTGACAGACCTCTGGGAACACAAAGGCATCGTTTCAGGCATCGGCATTTCGCGTGTTGGTCGGAAAACGGGAATCTCAAGTATTGACCTGACGAAGGAGTCCTGCCTTCAAGCAATTGCTGATGCAGGCTTGACGCCTGCCGACATCGACGGTGTTGCGACACTTGGCGACACGCCACTCCCTGAGGCAACGGCGGCTCTGGGTCTTGACCCGAAATGGACAGGCGGCATGATTCCGCTCGGTGGTCTTCTCTCCCCTGTGCTCAATGCCGTTCAGGCGGTGGCAGAAGGCAAAGCACGCCATGTCTTGGTGTATCGAACAGTCTTGATGTTTGGTGGTGAGGTCGCTCCCCCTTCTGATGAAGAGGGAGAAGAAGAAGGTGTTCGCTCAATGGCCCGCATCATGGGCGACGTCCACCAACTTTTGACCTATCACGCCTACGCCGCTCCTATCTGGCTCTCCATGCACGCCAAGCGTCACATGCATCTCTATGGAACGACCAAGGAGCAACTTGGCTGGCTTGCGGTCAACAGCAGGCGCAATGCTGGCTTGAATGAGCGGGCTGTCTACAAAGACCCCATCACCTTGGATGACTACATGGCAGCTCGGCCAGTGTCTGAACCCTTTGGACTCCTTGACTGCGACGTCCCAATTGACGGATCAATCGCACTCGTGATTTCTGCTGCGGACTACGCAGATGACTGTCCCAATCCTGCGATTCGATTTAATGCTGCAGGTGGTGCCCCCAATGTTGGTGGCGGCTGGTGGTATCGACCCGACTATCCGAACATGGCCTCGGTTGACGCAGCAAAGATGATGTGGGATCGCACAGACTTGAAACCATCTGATCTTGACTTTGGCGAGCTCTACGATGGCTTCACTTTCTTGACGTTTGCGTGGCTCGAAGCGCTGGGAATTTGTGGACAAGGAGAAGCTGGACCCTTCGTCGAGGGCGCCACGCGCATCGCCCTTGAAGGAGACTTCCCACTCAACACATACGGCGGGCAGCTCTCGGCCGGTCGTATGCATGGGTACTGGGTCTTCCACGAAGCCTGTCTGCAATTGCGAGGTCAGGCCGGTGCGCGACAGATCGCCAAGAAGGCAGAAGTCGCAGCGGTTGCCAATGGCGGCGGTCCAATTGCGGGCTGCATGATCCTGACGAGGTAACTCTCTCAGCGATTGGCACTTTTCTCCGGAAAACTGTTGGATTCCCTAAAGTTGAGCGATAAGGTCAGGAATATAGATTTCTGTACCTGACTAAGGAGCACCTCCATGGCCCGCATCGCCGACGACATTACGCAGCTCATTGGCAACACTCCCCTCGTTCGTATTCGCAAGCTCACTGGCGACTCCAAGGCAACTGTGCTTGGAAAACTCGAATTTTTTAATCCGGGTGGCAGCGTCAAGGACCGCATCGCCGTGGCCATGGTTGACGCCGCAGAGCGTGATGGGCTGTTAAAGCCTGGAAGCACCGTCGTTGAACCAACGTCGGGGAACACCGGAATTGCGCTCGCCATGGTGTGTGCTGCCCGGGGTTATGGCTGTATTTTCACGATGCCCGAAACCATGAGTCGAGAGCGCAGAATGTTGCTCCGTGGCTATGGGGCGCAACTTGTCTTGACGCCCGGTCCTGATGGCATGGGAGGTGCGATTGCCAAAGCGAAGGAAATCGCCGACAGCGATCCGAGTTACTTCATGCCCCAGCAGTTTGAGAATCCGGCGAATCCAGAAATCCACCGCAAGACAACCGCCAACGAAATTTGGAATGACACCGACGGCAAGGTCGACATTGTCATTGGAGGCGTCGGTACCGGTGGGACAATTTCAGGGATAGGAAAAGTATTGAAGGAGCACAATCCTTCGATTCAGATCATCGCCGTAGAGCCAGCCGCCTCGCCAGTACTCTCAGGCGGCGCCAAGGGCCCGCACCCTATTCAGGGAATCGGTGCTGGATTTGTTCCCGCAAACTATGACGCCAGCGTGGTTGATGAAGTGATCCAGGTCGCCAACGAAGACGCCTTGGCGACAGCTCGGAACATGGCAACGGTCGAAGGGCTGCTGGTTGGCATTTCCTCGGGTGCGGCAACTTGTGCAGCACTCCAGGTGGCTGCTCGGGAGGAAAACGCCGGCAAAACAATTGTGGTGATCATTCCCTCGTTCGGTGAACGGTACTTGTCGACAGTTCTCTTTGAAGGACTCGGCGACTGAAGCTCATGAGCGTGCGCACCGACATTTGGGCAGTGCGAGCCAGCGACCCTGCGGCACGGTCGTCGCTCGAAGTCGCACTCACCTACCCAGGCCTTCACGCCGTGTGGTCGTATCGAATGGCGCATTGGTGCTGGACGCACCACCTCCGCTTTGTCGCTCGACTTCTGGGATCGATCGCGCGAGTTCTCACCAACATCGACATCCACCCTGCAGCGGAAATCGGAGAGCGCCTCTTTATTGATCATGGTATTGGGGTTGTGATTGGCGAGACTGCCGTTATTGGATCGGACGTCACGCTCTATCAAGGTGTCACGCTCGGAGGTACCTCGCTGGAGCACGGGAAACGCCATCCCACCCTTCAAGACCGCGTGACGATTGGTGCCGGTGCGAAAGTGCTTGGTGACATCGTGGTCGGCCACGATGCACGCATCGGAGCAAACTCAGTCGTAATCAGAGACGTTCCTCCCGGTGCGGTGGTTGTGGGCGTCCCCGGGCAGATCATTTCTCGTTCTGGCCCAATTGAAGAAGTGTCATCTGAGCGATTTGAGGCTCCCGCATCTGACCCGATTGCAGCATCACTCGCCTCACTTATGCAGCGAATTGACGAACTTGAAAGCCAGATTGGAACTGCTCGCCATGCGCACCTCGTCGGTCCTCGACAGGACGGAACCTGGAGCGGCGAGGACTTCTCTATCTAGGAAACCGAAGGGCTAGATGACGCCGGCTTCTTTGAGTGTCGCCATTTGATGGGGACCAAGAACAGATCCCCAGATCTCATCATTCTGCTCTCCGAGCAACGGTGCACCACGTTCGACGCTTCCAGGTGTCGCTGAAAGCTTGGGGACAATGCCTGGCATTGCGACGTCTTCGCCTCCCAGGGTGGGACTTGGAACGCGCAGCACCATGTCTCGTGCTTGGTAATGAGGATCCGCCAAGATGTCTGCCGCCGTGTAAATGCGTGAGGCAGGGACACCTGCTTCGTCGAGGAGCGCCAAGATCGCGGCGCTCGTCTGCGTTACCGTCCAGGCTGCAATATCGCCATCGAGTTCGGCTTGGTGTTCGCCGCGCCCGGCGTGAGTTGCAAAGCGATGGTCCTCTGAGATCCACTCATCGTGGCCGATTGCGGAGGCAAATCGACGGAACACCGCATCGCCATTGCCGCCGATAACCACCCACTCCCCTTCCGAAGAGGGGTAGACGCTTGACGGAGCAATTTTGGGAATGATCGAACCAGTTGGTTCTCGAACAATTCCTAATTTGTCGTATTCGGGAAGGATTCCTTCCATGTACATCCACATTGCTTCGTAGAGGCCGATGTCGATGACTTGGCCAACTCGCGGAGCGCCACTGAAAGCACCAGACAAAAGTGCCAAAAGGGCACCAATAAAACCCTGGGTTCCGGCCAGCGAATCACCAATCGAAATGCCGACTCGTACCGGGCGTTGTCCGGGCTCAGCAGTCAGATGGCGGAAGCCACTCATTGCTTCTGAAATTGCCCCGTATCCGGCACGGTCTTTGTAGGGCCCCGTTTGTCCGTAGCCACTGATTCGGACCATGACGAGGCCGGGATTTATTGCATGCAACTCATCCCAACCCAGACCCCATTTTTCTAGCGTGCCGGGTCGAAAATTCTCAATCAGTACGTCTGCAGTCTTTATCAATTTGATGAAGGCCGATTGGCCCTCTTCGGCTCGAAGATCCAGGGTCACTGATTTTTTGTTTCGGCCGATGACGGGCCAATACAGGCCGACGCCTTTGTAGAGTGCGCCCCATTGGCGCATCGAATCTCCGCCTGCAGGCGGTTCCACTTTGATGACTTCTGCACCATGGTCAGCAAAGAGATGTCCACAAAATGGTCCACTGATCAAGTGGCCCGTCTCTACGACCCGAAGGCCCGAAAGTGCTCCAGACATCGCGCTCACCATGCCTCGTGGCCCCGCCAGCGGGCACCAGCTCGAAGGACCTGGGAAGGGAGAGTTGCGCCGAGCGCCGTTTCGATCTGGGCTGCAGCAGAAATCAGCAAGTTGAGATCAATGCCAGAGTCGTAGCCTTCGAGCGCTAAAAGATGGGCCACTTCTTCAGTGGCTACATTGCCTGTTGCTCCAGGGGCAAATGGGCACCCGCCAAGACCGCCAAGGCTGGTATCAAAATTTCGAATTCCTTCGGAGAGACCGGCCATCACGTTGGCAATTGCCAAGCCTCGAGTGTTGTGAAAGTGGAGTCCGAGCGTGGCAGATGAGCCAATCTCTGCCAAAACTTGCGGCACTACGACATGGACGTCTCGAGGAGCGGCCATGCCGGTTGTGTCAGCCAGCATGATTTCACCAACCCCAAGATCAACGAGTGATCGCGAGAGGGAAACAACAGCGCTCGGTTCAATCTTTCCTTCGAACACGCAGCCAAAGACGGATGAGACGCCTGCAGAGCAAGGAGTGTTTGTCCGCGATGCGACGGCCACAATGGCAGCGACTTCCTCGAGGGCTTCCGCGACGGTTTTGCGAACATTTCGCTGAGAGAATGTTTCGCTCACCGCAATGGCGATGCAGAGCTCGTCGGCCCCTGCGTCAATTGCCCGCTGCGCGCCGGCGGCATTGACGACCAAAGCTTCATAGCGAACTCCATCCATGCGAGTAATTCCCGCAAAGACTTCTGGGGAATCTGCCATTGCCGGCACGGCTTTAGGGGAAACAAAAGAACCAACTTCGATTCGAGAGACGCCTGCATGTGCCAAGGCTTCGACCATCGCGACTTTGTCGGCGGTAGAGACCGTTCCCTCGACATTTTGGAGTCCGTCGCGGGGTCCCACGTCTCTGATGACAACTTTGTTGCTTGGCACTCGCCCCCCTGAGGTTCTCGCCGCTTTCTCGCTACAGACTAGCGCCGGTTTAGTCGAGACTAAGGCGAAATCTCTTTGGTTTCCAGCCCCAAGGCATGTGGGCGCAGCGCTCGTTCCTCACCCTCCTGCATCCTGGCGTTGGAGAGGAGCAATATTCCGGACAGACGAACACAAGGACGGGATCTACCGTGCTGCTGAGGCCGCTGAGTCCGTTTTGCAGGCTGCACGTCAGGAGTAGTTCTGTCGCTCCAAATGAGACTACTGAAGCCACCGTTGGTATCCCTGCCGAGCCAAAATCTGGGCTTAGGACGTGGTTGGAATCGACTGAGCGAACCGAAAGAGATTCTTCGGGTCGTATTTGTTTTTGACGCTGATCAACGTGCTGAGATTGCTCCCGTAATACGCAGTCTGCCAATTGGTCAACGTCGGGTCGATGTAGTTGACGTATGCCCCTTCCGCAGCAGGGAGGACTGGGGCCGCTTGAGATTGCAGCCAGTCATTCGACGCAGAGACGACGGAACTCGAAGCGCCGTTTGGCCACGTCACACTTGCTTGGATTGAGCACAACTTGTCGCGGTGCACGAACGCTGTCGCGTTCGAAGCCACTTGGTTGATAACGCCACCGTAAGCATCAAATGCAAGGCCGCCGTTCGATTGAGGAACTCCTGAACTCAGAGCTGAAACGGACGCCACTGCCGCGGCGATCTGCGATGACGTCATGGGTGATGAGAGATAGCCAGATTTGGCAGAGAAAGATGATCGCTGCAAGGTGCCAGCGGGGTTTTGTGAGGGCTCATGACACGCAGCAATACTGAGGCCAGCACAGCCGGCTTCGATTTCCATGGCGTTGATGTAGGAGTCAGATCCGATGAATTGATAACTCGGCGCTGTCCCAATGGCAGTGAGCAGCGGTGCGAGCAAGCCATTGAGTGCACTTGTCGAGCCACAGAACACGCCAGAGACTTGGGCCAACATGGGACCGGATGTCGACGCCTGTCCCTGAGAGAGCACCAGGCAGTTCGACCACAATTCGTTGGGCTGTGAGCTAATCCAGTGTTGCCACGAACCCAGCATGTCGACAGCTGCGCTAAAGGGAAATTGCAGCGTGAAAAGGGTGATGGTCGGGATGGGATGCACTTGGAACGTAAAGGAGGTCGCAGTTGCAAAATTGCCACCCCCTCCCCCACGACTCGCCCAGAATAAGTCGGAATGAGCACTTGGGCTTGCGGTGAGTTGCTGCGCATCGGCGGTGACGACAGAAACGCTTTGCATATTGTCCGACAGCAACCCATAGTTACGACCAAAGACGCCCAGGCCTCCACCGAGAGCGAGACCAGCGACACCTACTGTCGGACAAGACCCACCAGGCAGCAGAACCCCTCGGGAACCCAGTTGGTTGTAGACGTCAATCAATCGAGCACCAGCACCAATGGTTGCCGTCGAACCAGACAGGCTGATTTGATTCATGGAGGTCACGTCGATAACGAGTCCGCTGCAACTTGAGTACGCGCCATAACTATGTCCACCCGCACGCGAGGTCACATCGAGATTGTGAGTGTTGACGAAATCAATGCAACGAGCGACGTCATCTGGCGAGGCTGCATAGGCAATGGCCTGCGGCGTGAGGTTTACGAACTTTGCGTTGTAGAGCTCGGTGTCCGTGGCGTAACTCGGATT
>Ga0164296_1003295_pt1 | contig 15324 bp, 8 predicted proteins | sample GEODES057metaG_FD_113533 | JGI IMG/M metagenome (GOLD analysis project Ga0164296, IMG submission 113533) | Dystrophic lake water microbial communities from Trout Bog Lake, Wisconsin, USA - GEODES057 metaG | ecosystem: Environmental > Aquatic > Freshwater > Lake | place: USA: Trout Bog Lake... | reverse complement strand
TCCAGCGCGGCTCGCCTAGGAAATGGCAAGAGGATTGGCGTGGATCGTTACGCCCTTGATGCGTATGTCGGTGACGGGCACGTCGTTTGCATCGGCTGGGACCTGTGGTGTCGTGAGCCAGTGCGAGATGGCGAGTATCAGCTTTCGTGTCTCGCTTTAAGCACGTGTAGACACAAAATTGGTGTGGTCACTATGCCACATGCGCGTGCCTTTTCCATCGCATCGAGCACTTCCATGCCGTGGATGACCCGGCCGAAGATGGTATACTTGCCTGCACGTGCATCGCGGCGTAAGTGCTGGAGAGAACAACCTGCCACCTGGAAGTTGCGTAGCTCACCGTTCAAGTGCGGGTGCTTGGCATACGTGATGAAGAACTGGCTGGCATTTGTGTTCGGGCCGCTGTTGGCCATGGAGACGACGCCGCGGGCGGAATGCTTCAGGCTCTCACGCAACTCGTCGGCGAACTTCTGGCCCCAGATGCTGGACCCGCCCTGCAGTATTGAGGTGTGAGCTGCGGGCAGCGATGTGCAAGCGCCTAATACGAGGGGTGGCAAACCTTGCCCGTGCCCGTCGGGTCGCCACCCTGCATTCGTGAACACAAGTGATTCCTCTGACAACGGAAAGACGGTTGCTTAGGAGCAAACACACCTGGATCATGAAGCCCTTGATGTTCCTAATAGTCAGCAACACGTACGGCGTCAGTAGCGAGCGACGTTCTAGAGAACAACCCGTAGTCAGACTCACCGGTGGAACTTGGTATTGTCATAGTAGCCGCTGGCGGCGAGAGCGAGGAAGTTTTCAGACGTGCGTGGCACCTCATCGCAAAAGACTTCGATCTTGAGGTCGCCGAGCGTCGTGTGCAGGGTCACAGCCATGCGCCAGAAAGTGCAGGCCGTGGCCACGACACGCTGTGTGTGATCTGCACGCACACTGTGTTGGCACTCCTTTATGTGCGCACGCTAATATAGACACACGAAATGACCGACACACGAGTGTGAATCGCTTTGACGACGAGTGGAAGTGTGGCTTACAACTGCGCTGCCACAGTTTCTGACGGGTCCCCGTTTTGGTCGATCGTCGCGAGCAGACGATACAGGGCAGCTGCCTCTCGGATCCTGGGCGCAGGAACAGTCAGCGCTCGCACAGCCTGCATTGACAGCTGGCAACAGAGCTGGTGCGCACCTTGAGAAAGCGACGCAGAAAGTCTGCAACTCGATGTATAGAGCTCGCACTGTTCTCGCAACGAGCGTCAATACCGAGACACGCAACCGTGGTGCACATCGGAGCGCACCGTCAACAATGCTGTTCCGGATGAGGCTCTGCAAGAAGACACACACCAGACGCACAAGCCTATTTTGCATGTACTTGTCCTGCTTGCACAAGGGCACTTGCGTGAGCACAGAAAGCGTGGTTGCGAAGGTCAAGCATTCAGAGGCTGTCCCACAGCAGCCCACCTTGATTGCCTCACACGAGGACATGCAGTTGGAGATGTACAGGTGCACAAAGTCCACTGGCAGCTCATTGGAGGTGGTGAGGCGGTTCACAACCTCCATGGAATGGAGATTCATCTCCATGTGGACCAACACATGGAGGTATTCATCCACACGACTGGAGCCCTGCGCACACGCGACAGGCGAGAGAGCAGGCTCAGAAGTCCGCAGACATGTCTCAGGTGCGCGCGAGGTACTTGCTGGCCTGGCATCCTCTGCGCGTACACACCATTAGCTTGAGAAGAGCTTCTGCAGCGATGACCGGGTTGTTGTCCACTAACTCCGGCAAGCGCTGAGGTGTCAGCCCGCATTGGAAGACGCTTTTGCTGTCTTCTTCCAGGGCAGCCAGGATTTGCTGCTGCTGCGCAGGGACCAAGGGACTTCGGAAAGCTCTGCACATTGCCTCGCGCAGCGTTGCCACGCCTGTCGTTTCTGCACTCATAGTCGGGTCCCACATAACGTCGTGCTCTTCGCTCGGGAACAGCCAGGGCAGCTGGAAGGCACCAGCAACGGCACTGTCACTATTTGCACTTGGAAGAAAGAGCTTCGAGTGCCGCACCTCGCTCTCGAGGCAAGTCATAATCGGCGGTCGGGGGCGAATGAACGGCGCTATGACGTCTGGAGGCACGTGAGAAAATTGCCGCCTTGCATAGCGTACTCGAAGCGCACCTGGCTGCCCCAGCTTCGAGAGCAATAGCTCCATCATACGCACATACACAACGTGGCGTTCGTTGGCGCTACAAACAACGCCATCACATATCGCACCGCGAAGAGACGCAGCTCCTCCCGTGCAAGTCGGGGTACATTAACGCCTGCACGCGGGGTCCAATTCCTCCGCCATACTTGCATGAGCGTAACCTGCGTACGCGACTTGGAGAAGACGCTCTCGGCGAGCGACGGATGAAGGAGACTGGCAGCGAACAAGAGCCTGGGGATGTCCACATCGCTGTGGGCGCTGAAGCTCCACAAGACAGGTCGGGCGACGAAGTAGCCACTGGGTTGAAGTCGTTCGATCTGAGGAGGCACCGCACTCGTGCAGAGCAGGCCCGGTGGCCTGTAGCTGTTGCGCTGACAGTGCTCTTGCTGCTAACCGCGCTCTGGTCTAGCTCTCGAAAGAGCGCACCCGCTGTAGCAGACGCTTTTGTAACAGAGGAGACTGTCAACTAATTAAACGCCCCGAGTCCGGCGGTCCGCGTTTTCGCGTCTTGTCACTGACAAGTTGTCAGAATGCCAGACAGAATTGCACCCAGTCGCAGGGCCTTTTCCACGCCCGCAAGGGCGGCAGCGCTGCACGCTTCTGCTGGTGCGGCACTAAAGTGTGGATGTAGTGCAAATGTAGGTGGCTTCGGCCCGTGTAGAAGCATGCGGAGTGTCCGCTGTTCTGCTGCCGTAATTCTGCTGCTTCTCTTCAGCAGCTGCCACGGCTATGATATCCCATTTGCGGATGATGTCGTGCTGTTGAGGCCGCTAACGTGGCCGGCTCACACAAGCGTCCAGGGCGGTGCTGTCCTGGGTGTGAGCGCTGATTTTCAGGGCGCGCCGCTCAGGCAGCCGCGGTTCGGCCTCGGATGTAAGTTCGGCACACAAGTGGTGACCGCCTGGCTCGGCCGCCCGGGCCTGGTGGAGTGCCAAGCGCCGGCACACACAGCTGGCTTTGTGCGTGTCGAGCTCGCCCTGAACAACGACACAGTGGGCTTGAGTAGCCTCGCGGACACAGCAGCGCTTCTGTACCGTATGCCAGCTTCAACAGGGGCTGTGCTCCCTACCTCCGGCGTGAGTGGCTCTCTGGTGTCGGTGGTTGGAGCGGGCTTTGCTCCCGGGGCAATGTGCGTCTTTGACGGCGTCGCCGTGCCGGCCACGTTTGAGTCCACAACGCTGGCGCGCTGCCTCGTGCCATCTGAACTGCCTGTGGGATCTGTGCAAGTAACGCTGGCCAACGAGGGAGACCAGGCTGTTGGTTTGCCGACTGCTGTCGAGTTCACAGTGCTCACACTACCACATGTGTCTGCCGCCACGCCGCTGGCCGGACCAAGCGCCGGGGGAACCCGTGTCCACGTCTCTGGCGCTTCTCTGGACTTCAGCGGCGGGCGGTGCTGTTTCGGTGCTGTGTGTGTTGGGACATCACAAGGTGCTGCTACTGTTGGCGTACAGCTCGACTGCATTTCTCCTGCAAGCGATGCAGGCGGTGGGCAGACTGCTTTAAGGGTAGATTTGGAGGACAGTATCGCGGTCGAGGCTGACAGAGGCATCCGTTTCCTCTACTTGAGGGCAACCTTCATTCAGGCAGTCATGCCACCTGACGTGAGTGCTGCCGGCATTGCTGCCCTGCGGTTGTACACCGACAACGCAGTACCTAGTTCACTTGCTTGCGCCCTAGGATCTGGCCCACCAGGCGCGGGCTCGTTCTTGACTGGCGGCATCCTGTGCTCGTGCCTGCCGGGAGACATCGGCTTCACGTTGCTGCGAGTCGACTCCGTCGACGAAGTCCATTGGACTGCGACTGCTCTCGTGCAGATCGTGACACCGCCTGTCATCAGGCCTGTAGCGGCATCGTCCGAGCCGCTGTGGGGAGGTACACTGCTCTTCGCTTCTGGCATTGATGCAACACCTGACACTCGCTGCCGGTTCGGCGATATCGTAGCGCTCACGACTTTTGTATCTTCTGCGCTCGTTGTTTGCGAGCAGCCTGCTCTCGTTGCGGGCCAGACAACTGTTGATTTTGTGTTGAGAGGAAGTGACAACAGTGTCAACGGCGTGGCGCTGTTCCGCGCCGAATTTACGGTTGGCAGACCTGCCTCTGCAGTTGCGCTGGAGCCAATATCCGGCTTGGACGCGGGTGGCACTTCCATCACGCTGCTTGGCGACATGTCAGAGGACGCATTAGACGTCTTGTGCAGACTCGGGACAACAGACGTCATCGGTACCATACTGAGCACGACAGTGGCAATTTGTGTTTCCACGGCGCACATAGCTGGAATTGTGACCGTCCAACTCAACAGTCGCAGCCAGCTGGCGCCGATGGTTTGGCTTCCATTTTCGGTTGATGCGCCCACAACCCTTTTTCGGGTTGTTCCAGCTGCATTTGGACAACTTCTCGTTCACGGAGCCGGCATGCCAGTTCACGATGGCGTGATGTGCGCGCTTGATGGAACCGCCACTGCAGCCGCTGTTGTCTCTCCTTTACTTTTAGAATGTGCTCTGCCTGCCGCCTGGTTTGGTGCTCTTGGATACGTGGAGTTGCGGCTTCTCCAGAAGAAATCCCTGCTCGCTTCGTCGCAGCTATACGTGGAGTATGCAGCACCTTCATGGCAACCAGTCATTCAACGCGTATTTCCAGTGTCAGCCTCGGCTGCATTTGGTGGCACTCTAGTCACGATTCGGGGCAGCAGCTTCAGAACTGGTATTCTTTGCGTATTTAGTGGTATGCGTGACAGCAGACCAGCCAGCATGGTGTCCACCGCCCTGGTAGTGTGCGAGACGCCCGTTGCGACGGTCGGTACCCTCTTGTTGGGACTCACCGGAGACACGAGCATAGGAGTAGATGTTGCTGTGTCATTTGCTTTCGAAGCGCCTCTTTTGCTAGCTGACATCACGCCGGCGTATGGTGTTTCCGCGGGTGGAACAGCCGTGCGTACGGCAGTGAACTCTGACCTTGATCGCGATGTGCTCCTGTTTTGTGGCTTTGGAACAGTCTCGCATGTGGCAACCACCTGGGTGGCCAAAGATGAGTTGACGTGCGTCGCGCCTGCCCACAAGGCCATGGTAGTGCCCTTTCATTTGGGAGCCATGTCCAACACAGTCGAATGGCCACAACTTGACTTCACATATTTCGAGATGCCGACATTGCAGACCGTTCTCCCGGAGTCTGTGTCTGCCGCAGCTATCTCTCAAGTCGCTGTGCTACTGTTGCAGCTGCCCCCGGTGCCAGTGTTCTGCAGCACAAAGCAAGTGTCTGCTCTTGTTAAGCTTCCAAACGGCGGCTTGCAATGCAATGTCGCGCCTGATGGGGCCGGCTTCTTTACAATGGATATCAGTGTTGCACAGACGGATCCGGTGGCACGCTTTCAGCTGACATCAATCGCACAAACTCTCCTTCTTGCGGCAGACCCGATCATGGGAGTTGCAGGCTTTGGAACGCTCCGCTTTATTTCTGGTTCCGATCTCATGCCGTCCATGCGTTGTACACACGACGCAGCCCTGGACTCCGTGGCAGATGTCGTGAGCAGTGCACTTGCTGTTTGCGAGGATAGCAATCTCGTGTTGCCGGTGGGTCAGCTGTCGCTCATCTCACCCGCTGGCAGAAGTAACAGCGTGCTGTACCGATCTGTCGCAAAGCCGTCTCTAGCAAGCCTAGCGCCGGCATTTTCGAATCCGCTGGGCACTACAACTGTGAGCGTCACAGTTGTGCAGCCTGATACCATAATCGCCTGCCGAATCGGCACGTTCTTTCCGGTGGAAATCGCCATCGCCGGCGCAGAGATTCGCTGTATAGCGCCTGCACATGCACCGGGCTCGGTGCCAGTGGGCTTGTCGCCGAACAGACAGGACGTCAACTTTTTGCTAGGCTCAGTGTTAACGTACCAGCAGCCGGCCATTCCTTCTGCAGTGCTGCCATCATATTTAGCCACAGACGGTGGTATTTCACTTTCTATCGTGCTTGAAACAGCACTGCTTGTTGGCCAACATCCGCAGTGTTCAATTGGATCGGCTCTGAGCGCGGTGGAGTCAAGCCACGCGACTCCCAATCCGTCCATCGTCTGCGTTGCGCCGCCGCACTACTCTGGGTATACAACTCTCGCCCTGCAGTACAGCAATGACGCAGCGACTAGCGCTGTGTTGGAGATTGAATACCGGCTTCCAGGCACAGCTCACTCCATGCAGCCGACGCAAGTTTTGCCTGGCACAGTGGTGACTGTTTTGACGCGCGATGTTGCACCGAGTGGTGCATGCGCTTTCGCGCCTGCCCCGGCCTGGCATGCGGGCACCTTTGTCATCTCCTCTGCTCTCATCAAGTGCGAAGCCTCCGTGCTATCCACTGGGGCCGCCGTCGCCGCCACCACCAGCTTGGTGGATCTTCTGTCGCTCGGCGAGTTGCTCTGGTCTCCTGTCGCAGTAGCATCAGTGTTCTCTGCGAGTCCCAGCTGGGGTGCAGTGGACGGCGGAACACCTGTACTTCTGGCTTGCTCCTCCGAGCAGTTCATGTGCCGCTTTGCCACAATAGGGCCTATAACCGGCCGATTTGACGGCGGCTCATTAGTGTGTGACTCACCGGCGCACGCTGCACGGCCTGTTGTTGTGACCACGGCACTTCAGCAGCCGTTGTGGACACTGCGTGGTCCCGTTTTCAATTATCTCACGCGCGCCACAGCCACTGCTGTTGTATCAACTATGCCCGTGACTGCTTTGGGATCGACGCCGATCGAGATTGCAGCCGACGGAGTTGTCCCTGGAGCTGCGCCCGCTTGTTTCGTGGGCTCAGCTTCTGTCGTTCTAAGCCTTCTGCCCAGCAGCCCTTTTACCTGTCATGTGGCGGGACTCAAACCTGGCTTTACAGTCGTTTCGCTTGGCCGGCCTGGCGGTGTCTCGGATGGCGCTACTGATATACTGGTGCAAGTGTCACCCACAACACTGCATGCATTTCCGGCGGTGATCGCCGCAGAGGGCGGCACCGTCATTAGCGCCATAATCGGTAACGGCGGGTACTCGGGCGACGGTTGTGCGTTTGACACGGTTTCTATAGCAGGAGCCCGGGTTTCGTCCGTGCTGCTTCTCTGTGAAGCTGTTGGCGGAGAGGCTGGCGCCGTGTTGCTCCTCAAGGCGGGTCTCACAGCCGCATCATCCAGCTCCACCGCAGTCGAACTTGAGCTGCAGCCAGCGCTGCTGGTGTCTGGCAGTATGCCAGGCGCGGGGCCAGAAACTGGTGGGACGGTGACCACAGTCACAACTGCTGTGCAAGCTGTGGACTCGCCGATGCTCGCATGCGGCTTTGGCACTTTGTTTCCCGTGTCTGCTGTATGGATAAGCAGCTCGATGTTGCAATGCACGAGCCCCGCTTCCTACACAAGCACGACATCAGCTGTGGTGTACCCCCGAGCAGTTCCCCTCTTCGCGTCTGCAAACGGCGCGGATCGCATTACAGCCGACGTTTACTTCGACATTCAGCCTAGTGCGCACGTTGTCGCTGTGACGCCCCGCTCTGGCATCCATCTGGGGCAGACACCTGTTTTCATCGTCGGCGCTGGCTTCATCAACAGCACTGACCTAGCCTGCCGCTTCGGCCTGGTCACGGTTCCCGCCACATTTTTGTCGTTCACCAACCTGCTATGCGTGGCGCCAGCGCAGGCACCTGGGCCTGTGTTCCTAGAGGTCACCAACAATGGACTTGACTTCACAACCGACAGAGTGCTCTTCTTCTACGGCACCTGTCCGCTGGGCAGCTACTGCCCTGACGGCGAGGCCTTGGCCTGTCCTCGCGGCGCATTCTGTGCTGGCACATCGAACTTCAACTTTACGCTGTGCCCTCCAGGCACGTTCCAGACACGCTCTGGGCAGGCAGCCTGTCTCCCTTCCCCTGTGGGCTATTTTGCTCCGGACTTCGGCATGGTCGCCCCGAGGCTCTGCCCGCGTGGCTCTGTGTGCGATGTCACAGGATTGGCTGGAGGTCTGCCTTCGTGTCCCTCGGGCCACTACTGCCTTGAAGGCACCCGCACGGCCAACTTCTCAGATTTCCGTGTCTCTGAGCGGCCACTACCGTGCCCGTTTGGTTTCTTCTGTGGCCCTGGTGTTACCACCAGCAAGTCCATTGCCAACAATGCATCCACGCCGCAGCCATGCGCGCCTGGCTACCTGTGCGAGCCAGGAAGCGTGACTCCGCAGGGCAGTGGGCCGTGTCCGACTGGCTTCTACTGCCCCGCTGGCCAACTGATTCCGTGCCCGCCGCGCACGTACTGTCCTAATGTGGGCAACACGGAGCCGAAGCCCTGCTTGCCCGGCATGTACAACGACGAGTCTGGGCTAAGCACGTGCAAGCAGTGCCCTGTGGGCACCGTGTGCCCCGGCTTCACGCGCCAGCTGCCTGAACCATGCCCACCAGGCTACGTGTGCGAGCAAGTGGGTCTGCCGCTGCCCATCACGCTCTGCCCGGCGGGCCATTTCTGCCTGGTGAACACACTCACCAAGGATCCGCTGGCCCCTTTAGATGAGCAGCAGCTGCTTCGTGCCTTGCCTTCTGGCTTTACACTCAACGTGTCTAATTTCCGGCCGTTTCCGTGCTACCCGGCCACGTTCTGCCTCGACGGCGTGGGCAACAGCACGACTGTGGAGGGTGACTATTTTCACCCGCAGCCGTGTAACGCAGGCAGCTACTGCGAGTGGGCAACAAGTGACGTGACTGTTGCTGTGGCTGGCTCAACGACAGTCTCGAACCCGAAGCTGCCGTGCCCAGGAGGCAGCTATTGCCCGCAAGGCACCTATATTCCAATCCCAGCACCACGGGGCTCCTTTGCCTCAGGCACGGGCAATGCGCAGGCAGCGCTGTGTTTGCCTGGCACCTACACCCACTACGAAGGCTTCCAGAACTGTCTGAGCTGCCCCTCTGGATACGAGTGCCGCACGGACGGCACATACAAGCCTACCATCTGCGGTGCAGGCAGCTATCGCAGCATCCGTGACTCCATCACCTGTTTGTCGTGCCCAGCTGGGACTTGGTATCCATATCGCGGGCTGACGGACGCGGCGATGTGCATGCCGTGTCAGCCTGGCCTAGTTTGTGGCGTGGACGGCATGACAAACAGCAAGCCGTACGGCACCCAGGGCAAGCTGCAGATCACGAACGCATACATCAAGATCTGCGAGGCGTCACCGAAGAGTGCAGAGTGCATTCAAATAGCGCTGCAGCCGCTGGGCCAGGCGGTGGTGTGCCCGGAGGGTTATGTCTGCGATGCTGGAACGACCATTGCCAGCGCGAAGTGCCCAGACGGCTACTTCTGCGGTCTGGGTACTACTCCAGAGTCGCAGTTCGCCAACCGGTGCCCTGCGGGCTATTTCTGTCCAGCCGGCACTGGGTCATCGACGCGGACCCAGTTCCCCTGCCAGGCCTGTTTCTACTGTCCCGAGGGCACAGGCCTCATTTCACCCCGCTGCCCGAACGGAACCCAGTCAGTTGGTGGCTCGAAGTCTATTAACGACTGCACTGCTGATCTAATCACGTTCTGGCGAGTTTCGCCGCTGCGGACGGCACTCATCCAACGCACGTACAGCTTGCAGAGTGGCAACGCGACCAACAGCACCTCCTCTAATTCAACTGACGCGTCAGTGATGACCAACTCTAGCAGCACCAACAGCACTAGCAACTCTTCTCTGACGGGCGTTCCGCTCGCCTTGGAGCTGCTCAACAGCTACACGCAGTGCTCACCAATGAGCTTCGACTTGCTGTCCCCAAATTTTGTAACTGACCCGAACGACCCGAACACGATCATAACCGACATTGAGGGTCAGCCGCTGGTGTATTTTCAGCTGCCGCGGAACTACGTGGCGAAGGTACGCCTCGACTTCCGCAACATCAGCAGCGACCTTGTGTATGGATCGCACTATGAGGTCGCCATCTTCACGGGTGATTACGCGCTGCAAAGCACGTGCAGTGCTGCAGATTACCAACAAGTCCCGTGCCCGCCATGGAACCCTGGTGATGGCGTCAACCCCGCCACCATGGGTGTTATCCAAAGCGAGCTCAACGAAATCAAGTGCCCGCGCAGCACGAACGGACTGGAGCTGCCCTTCTGGTTTGCGCGAAACGGCTTGTTTGGCGACTCGGCAAACAACAATGTGGCGTCGCCCGCCACTGGCACCTTTGTGGACAAACGCAATATGCTCGAGCTCGACATTGTCGCAAATGACGACCTCCAATTCCGTGTGGAGGTCCGCATGCTAGACGGCCGCTATCAGAGCGCCAACAGGCGCAGCTTCCTGAACACGATGTGCATCGATATGGTAGGGCCAAAGCGCACAGCGCCAACAAATAGCTCATTCCACATCATCTACAAGCAGAATCTCAACTACCAGCTGGCTCTGAACGCGCCAGTTCAATCGCAGCGGCAGCGCAGCGTGGTGAAAAACTATTTGGACTGCGCATCCACGGGCGGGCTGACGATTGACCCCACGTGTCGTCTGCTACAACCAGGCGTGACTCTGTCCTTCAACAGCAGCTTCTCCAGCGAGTATCTGCTGGCACAGGCGCTTCTTCTCGCGGACGTGGCCGCTAGCAACACGAGCGCCGCCAATTCGACGACGACGTCCACTGATACTGCAGCGCACAATCCCCTCGCTGGCATTCCTCTGGTGAGGCCTCTCGCGGCGACTTCTACGACAGTGCCTGACGTCGTGGCCCTAGAAACGAACGTGCTTGTGGATTCCAACAAGTTCTGGAGCAGCGGGGAGGACATAACGGCGGTGGACTACCTCCCCTTCTTTTCCGCATGCAGAGGCTTCGATGCCCACGTCTACCTGTGGCAGGTCCTCGAGACTCGATGGACGCCTAACGCGGACTTGAATGTCGGATACGGAGCTGGCTGCGAGCTATACCCGCCAGAGGAGACCGTTTTTATTAGCCAATGGGCGCCACAGGTGTTCTCCGCCGTGGCCGACACGTGCGACGTCAGCTTCACCTGCTTCATTGAGGAGAGCTACACCGTCAACGCGGCTGTCAGTCGTTGGTTTGAATCCACTGGCGATACGCTGTTCTACATCACGCCAGAGCCACAGTCGCCTGACGAGCTGTTTGCGGCCAGTGCTGCATCAACAAGTACGAGCATTCCACCTCATGATGTTGGCGCTTACGACGCGGCCATCGCTTCGCAGAACCTCAAGGCTGTTTCTTTCAAACCTGCGGGGACGTACACGCCGGGCACCGTGCCTAAGACTGTCACGTTTGGGATGACGTACTTCCCGTACACCGCAGAGAACAAGCGCATCGTTTCTGCTGCCGTCGACATGGACGGCTATCAGTCGTCGAGTACACACAACGGGCAATACACGCTGAACATTCAGCTCACGCCGCTTGGTTGGTTCCAGCTTCTGAATGCGTTTGCGTTCGACACGCTTTTCTACACTGTCCTCTTCCTCGGCATCGGTGTCATCTCGGATTTCGTGCTTGGCATGTTCTGGCTTGGCACGCGCGTCTTCACGCGCCTGCGCGACCCGCCCTCATTTAAGGGGACGTCCATGATATCGCTCCTGGCTGAGCAGCAGGTAACTGGTATTTTCCTTGCTATGGTGACATTCATGGTGGGCGAACTTGCTGTCCGCACAATGTACACCCAATTCACATGGCTCATTACCTTCTCTGGAAACATCGACGCGTATCTCACATCCACGGCAGATGCTATCACAGTAAGTGGTCGCATTGGCGTCACATTCATTGTGATGGGCCTGTACGGCTTGTGGTGCGGCAGCGCGCTGGTAGCACCCGACAGGCCGCGTGACGACACCGACGCTCTGCTGAATGCCAGCGCCGAGGAGGAGGAGGACGAGGAATTCTTCACCCCCACACGGTGGCGTCGAACTCATTTTATCGGTACGTGCTTGTGTCAAATCGTGGTAGAACTCTACCTCGCCGAATTCAGCACCGTCGGCACGTACAACAATTACCTGTTCTTTTGCTGGTTCGGCATGAAGTGGTACCACTTCATTTTCGAAAAGATTAGCGGCATGGTTCTTGGTGACGAGTTCATGGTGGCCGCAGTCGGCTGCATCTCAGAAAATAACGAGGGTTTCGTGACAATTGCAGCGGCGACATTCACTGAATTCGCACTCGCCTACGTCCTGGATTGCATGTATGACGCCTTTGAGTTCCTCTTCCTGGACGTTGGAATCGATTCCATGTTCGAGTATGCAGATGCCACCGTGAAGCGTCTTGAGCGCCTGTATTATTTCGTACGCAAGCGCACAATCACACAGCAGTTGCTGCATGGCGGCGAGGAGGAGGAAGAGGAGGGCACCCTCGAGGCGGTCATGGAAACTCTGGCATCCTACGCACCGAAGGCATCCTCGAAGCTAGTGCTGCCATTTTGCCTCTATCTCTGTTGGGACTTCAATGCGCAATTACAGTACACGTCGCTCTGGGGTATCAAGCGCTCGGACCTATTGCTTTACACTTTGTTCTTGGTGGTTGTCGTCCCCTTCCAGTGGTTGCAAATTACGTACATATTCAATGCTGTCGAGATGTTCTCTGGTTACCAAATGTACGACTACCTGCGCTACGCAAAGTACCGCTTTCAGTCCCGGACGGCCAGGTGGAAGGGCTTCGAGGCACACTTAGATGAAAGCATCGAGCCAGGCCTCCGCGCGGTTGACCAGATGTGCTTCAGCAACCAAATGTATTTCGTTGTTGGCCTGGTCGGCGGATTCGGAACAATGACGCAGTTCGGCATTTTGATGTTGCTGCGCGCCTCATACAACCCGTTTGGAGACATTCTATTCCTGATGATTGTTGCCCTCGTAGCCTTGGGCTGCGAAGTTGGCCGCAAAATTGCGTTACGAGTCGCGGATTTCGCGAACCTGTGGAAGCTTCGCCGTACTGCACAGTTCAAAGATGAGAAAGATTCCATGTTCAATCCTGCAGAGCTGGTGTTGGTCCCTGTTCGGAAGCGTGACGAACGGGCCCCAGAAGTTGAACAGATATCAGGCGACTGGACATCTGCAGAAATCGCCAGTGATGCGTTTAAGCGTGCCTTCCTTGAGCGCAACCGCATGTGGATCCTGGACCAGCTGGGCGATGCCGTCACGCCCCGCCGGACACAGCGGCGCGCGCTTCGTGTCCTCTCATCTGATGACGACAGCGTCGATGACGATGCGGCCATGTACGGCCCGGTCAATCTTTCGCCGACATCAGCTAATGTTGCTCGACAGTGGGCAGCGGCCGCCATTGCCCGCGCTCCCGGCCGACAGCGGAGGGCTGCTGCCATTTTCACCACCGACGATGAGGACGAGCCCAAATTTCCTGCTGTCACATTGTCGCAGCCCGCTGCCTCCATGCTGTCAGGATGGCTTGGAGCTGCGCGTAGCGTGCGCCGACGTGCGCCGCCGGACATGTTGTCGAGCTCTGGCGAGACATCTAGCCAGACTGCTGAGAACAGTGCCGACATTCCACTGCAGCCTGAATCTCGTGCTGCCGCACTGGCGTGGCTATCTCAAGCACGTCTGCGCGCCGCGCCCAGGGCACCTCAGACGCTAGCCTCGGACACGACATCGGGCCACACTTCCGAATCCTCTTCGGACGATGCTATGATGCCTGCAAATTTGTCAGCGCGCGCACGAGGCGTTGTGCTGGCTTGGCTGTACAATGCTCGACGCTCTTTTGCTGCTACGGACATTTAACACGAACGAATAATTTAATAAATAGAGCGCCTCAGCATAGCAGTGACGCCCAGAGTCCAATCACCCGTGTGGGCGTGACGATGCAATCAACGACGGCATCATGCTCTTCATCCGCGGGCACCTCTTGCAAAATTTGCTCATCAAATGCAAGCGCAACTGCAATGTGGAGCATTCATTCACGCGAGTCATTTGCCGCAACAAGAAGTTTTCTTCATTGACTCACCTCTCGCTGCCCTCTTCGAATTGCGTGTTTTCGCAAGCTGCACATCTTGCGCAAACAGAGCATCGTAGTAGCCACCACCACGCCCGAGTCGCCGGCCAGCAGAATCAAATGCCACGCCCGGCACAATTATGATGTCCAAGGCCTCTGTCATGGCTGCGAGCAAATTCCGCACATTCGATCTATCTCTCATCATGTATAGCACAACACGATGTTAACGCACCATCCTCACGTGCAAAACCTGCTTGCGTCTCTGCGGAAGGCTCCAGGACGCCCATCCTGTTGGGACTCAGGTCTGCGAGAGAATCTGAATCCCGCCCGCTGTGAGTCACTTGTTGATACCTTGCTTGAGCACCTACGACTGCAGACACACCGATTCGCAGGAGGCGCATGTCCCGTGGAGCTGTGCCTACCAGCGGAACGAAGCACTGCTGCCTCGAAGCTGTTGGAGCGACCGTGAGAGTCTCCACAAAAAACTGACACGTCTTGTCGTCTACCTTGGCCGAGGAGTTTGGCGAGCAAGGGCGCAGTGTCGACCTCTCGCAAACGGCGACAGCTGACGAATACGCCTACGCGACGACTGTTTCGGAACAGAGCTGACGCCAGGACTCTCTGCGTAATTGCCAGGCCTGCATCAGCGTCAGCGACAAGTCAAGGTACCAAAACGAGCCTCTGCCAACCACAAGTGTCGCAAATAACGTACTTGCGCTGTCCAGCGCATCTGCAGATAAGGCCTGCAGCGACACTTTCATGGCTTTGCGCACTGCGTCCTTTTGGAGGTGCAGCATTTGAGCTCGAGTTGCTCCTCCTGCTGTGCTCATCACTGGAGCTGGAGCACGATGCGTGAATTCACATCGTCTTTGCGAAGGGAGGCGCAGCCGGTGATTCTGACGCCTGCGTGGCAGCTTCTAAAATCTACCCCGGGCAGGAACCCGGCAGGGCATGGGAGCGGTGCAATTTTTTGCCACCGCTCGCTCGCTCTTCCAAATTCAGGCTCAAATTCAAGCTACCGCTCTCGCTCTCCGCTCAGCCGGCGTCGCCGCCACGTCAATTGTACGGAAAATCGATTTCGTGCAGAATTTCGGCTCCATCCGGCGTCAGGCGCCTCTGAATCGCGGTACAATCACGCAGCGCAAGTGCAAGGACGCCAATGAAGCGCTGTCTAGCGCAGATTAGCGCAGGAACGCCGCCAAATGCACTGATTTGCACTCTGTGCAAATCGCTCTGAGCGGTCAACGGCTA
>Ga0164296_1003294_pt1 | contig 15324 bp, 12 predicted proteins | sample GEODES057metaG_FD_113533 | JGI IMG/M metagenome (GOLD analysis project Ga0164296, IMG submission 113533) | Dystrophic lake water microbial communities from Trout Bog Lake, Wisconsin, USA - GEODES057 metaG | ecosystem: Environmental > Aquatic > Freshwater > Lake | place: USA: Trout Bog Lake... | reverse complement strand
CCTTGCAGGTAAACTGTCTTACAATCCTTGCAGGTAAACTGTCTTACAATCCTTGCAGGTAAACTGTCTTACAATCCTTGCAGGTAAACTGTCTTACAATCCTTGCAGGTAAACTGTCTTACACAATTGTCTAAGCCGAACACATCTCACATACTTCCTCCTCCTCATAAATCTGTCCAGCTAAATCCTTCTTTTCCGGCTCAATCGTGAATTGCTGGGCCTGGTGGCGCGCCCGCCGGCGTAAATAGTAAATCCCCGTCTTCAGACCCTTGGACCACGCGTAAAAGTGCATCGAGGTCAGCATACTGTAATTCGGATCTTCCAACCACAGGTTGAGCGACTGGCTCTGGCACACAAACTTACCACGCTCCGCCGCCATATCGATCAGCGTACGCATTGGGATCTCCCACACCGTCTTGTACTTTTCGCGGATTTCGGGCGGGATCACCTCGATATGCTGGATCGACCCGTTGTTCGCAATAATGTTGTTCTTCACCTTCTCGTTCCACAGGTCCAGTTTGATCAAGTCCTTCATCAAATACTTGTTAGCCAGAATGAATTCACCGGCCAGAGTGCGTCGGTTATAGATGTTACTCGTAATAGGCTCAATGCACTCATTGTTGCCCAAGATCTGCGAGGTCGAGGCGGTAGGCATCGGGGCCAGCAGGAGCGAGTTACGCAGACCGAACCGCATGACATACTTTTTGAGGTTATCCCAGTTGTACCGCGGCTCCTCGTCGGGCAGATTCGGACTCGTGTTCCAGAGGTCAAACTGGAGCTGGCCTTTCGACGCGGGCGACCCCTCAAACGTCTCGTAAGGCCCCGACTCCATCGCCATTTCGCACGACTGCTCGACTGCCCCGTGGTAAATCGTCTCGAAAATACGGTGATTGACCTTCTTGGCCTCCTCGCTCGTAAAGGGCAAGTTCAACATCATGAAGACGTCGGCCAGGCCCTGGACCCCGATGCCGATGGGGCGATGGCGCATGTTGCTGCGCCGTGTCTTCTCGGTCGGATAATAGTTCACATCAATAATGCAGTTGAGATTGTAGGTGGCCACCTTAGCGACCTCGTGCAGCTTGTCATAATCGATTGTCGGGTTCGCCGGATCAGAGACGTCTACAAATGCCGGGAGGGCGAGCGAACAAAGATTGCAGACTGCTGTCTCGGACGCATCGGAGTACTCGATGATTTCACTACACTGCCCTGTTAGCACACCATTAAAGACGCCCATCCCGCGCTTCGATTCCGTAAAACAGTAAGTGTCGGAGCGCCGCCCCTTATGCACCAGCCGTGCAATCCGCTTTTCAAACGTCAATCCTGTATTGAATTCGCCGGCGCGGCGGACAACCTCGGCCATCAAACCCTGATTCCGCAGCTTGAGCCCCAGATCCAACAACTTCGCCACATTGAAGAGCGGGACCTTGACCTCGTTCGGTACATTCTCGACCAGATCGCACTCCACCCCGCACGTCTGCAACATCAGCTTCAGTTCGCGAGCAAAGTTGAGATTCGTGATCTCCAGGTTCAAATACATGCTGTCGACGGTGCCGTCCGCGTCGCAAAGCCCCGCCAACCAGTCCAGCTTATAGGCAAGGCTATCGTTGATCGGCACATAAAACTTGTCGCCTACCATCGACGAGAGAAATAAGATGGTGTCGGGATCGACCTCTTGGCTACTGTCATGGATGCGCCGCATGTGCATCACCTGATCCACGATTTCGGAACGCTTGTGCGGGACCCGTAAAATAGGCACATGATCGATGCCGTTTGTCCGGTACTTCGTGATGGTGAAATCGTACCGTCCGAGCGAGCTCGCTAAGACCCCGTGGGTATAGGCGGGTAAATAGTTATGGCACGTGTCGGGGTCTTTGGTGATCGTCACATATTTATCGGTACCGTCCAGCACCGGCAGGGCACAGTCAATGATCACGTCACCGATGATCAAATCCTTGGCATCCTTCTTTTCACACAGCTCGACCCCGTCGCCCGCGGTCTCCGACTTACCTGCCGAGGTAATGTAAAACTTGTGTTGCCTTGTGCACTGCAACCGGCTACCGTCGTCCAAATACACCTCTATCAGCTCCTGGTCGGTCCCCGTCTTCTTCACGGTGGTTTCGGAAAATTCCTGGCCGTTCCATACCCGCACGGTCTTATCTACGAGCGAGTCAATGCGGTAATAGCCCTTGTCTGTCAAGATCAGGGTCTCGGGGGCCACACAGAGGTTCGACGACTTGATGGTGCCGACATTCTGTTGGTTCGACTTCTTGTTGGCGGCGTCCTTGTAGACCAGGTAGGGGGTACCTGTCTCCATCTGAGCATCGAGGACCTGGAACCAGAGATCGCGGGCCTTGATGGTGGTCCTCCCCTTACCCTCCCGCTCGTACTTGGTGTAGAGCTCATTGAATGCGTCGCCATAGACGTCGGAGAGGCCAGGGCATTCGTCGGGGCACATGAGGGTCCAGGGTCCATCGGCCTTGATCCGCTCCATGAAGAGGTCGGGCATCCAGAGTGCGTAAAAGAGATCACGGGCCTTCAACTCTTCGTCGCCGTGGTTTTTACGCATCTGCAAGAAAAGTTCGACGTCGGCGTGCCAGGGCTCCAAATAGATAGCGAAAGATCCATTACGCTTCCCGCCACCATTCTTGACCAGACCCGATGCCGTTAAAAAGTTATGGTGATCGTCGTTGTCCACCTCAATATCAATGACACGCCCCGAATACTCTGACACAAACGAATTGTCGACCACGCGACTAAACAAGGTGCCGTTGTATTCGAAATAATCGTGGGGATCCGCCGGCTGCGTCACATCAATGCCAAAGATTTTGTTAAAATCCGTTGCGGAAATCTGTAGGGCGGGACCTCGAGACAGTACCCCTAGTCTCAAGAGCATATATCGTAAGTGTTCCAACAGATTATTATTCTTATGGGTATCAACTTTAAGATGATAATGTTGCCCGTCAAACACCGTATTACCACATGTCAACATACCACGAACCAACTGCACCAACTTGGGCTTAGGTAAATGCAGCAAACCCGGAACCCCCTCGTAGAACATCTCGTACGTAAATTTGAACCGGTTGACCCGGTCCCACTCGAACACCGTGAGGTCTTGGTCCACATCCTCGCTCTTACTAAGAGGGATCGCGTAAGAATTCAGATAGTCATTCACAAATTGCACGGTGTTGGGCTTCGTGTTTGAAATAGACAACTTGAAATCTGGACCAACGATATGGTCCTTCTGGACCGCGAGGCTGTAAATAAATATACCGTAAAAGCGGCAATCGTCCTCACTGTAATCGCGGATATCTTTTTCGTAGGTGGGGATCGGAAAACCCACATAATCGTTGGCATTGATGTTTTTCACTTCGACGAAGTCGGGGGCGACCATCTTTTTCTCCAACATATTGTAGACGTGATAGCTGTCTTGGCCCTCGGGATTCGCGACACACCAGAGCGGGTGCATGTCGGTCATCTTGATATCTTGCATCGCGTCCCGGACTTGGAGCGTATAAAAATCGCCAACATACTGGTTGTCCAAGACCTTACCGATCTCGTAGAACTGGCCGTCGTCGGTCACTACTTCATCCCCGGGGACAATGCTCTTGATCGGCACCGCCCCGCGTTTCGTGTAGACGATGGTGTCGGGGTCCAAGCACTGGTCAACATACTTCGCCGTGTTATTAAACACTTTCAACATCGGGACAATACCATTGGACGAACCATTGGTGCCGCGAATATGCGAACCCGACGCCCGGATGTTATGGATATGGAGTCCGATTCCGCCCGCCCACTTCGAAATACTCGCACAGTCCTTCAATGTGTTATAAATGCCTTCGATGCTGTCACTCTCCATTGAAAGTAAAAAACATGACGATAATTGCGGTCGCGGCGTGCCGGCATTGAACAAAGTCGGTGTCGCATGGGTGAAATACTTTTGGGACATCAAATCGTAGGTCTCCTTGACCCGCGCCATATCGTTACCGTGAATGCCGACAGACACCCGTAACCACATATGCTGGGTACGCTCGACAATCTTATTGTTAATCTTCATCAGATAAGCCCGCTCCAGCGTCTTGAATCCGAAATAGTCGATCAAAAAGTCGCGGGAATAGTCGCAAATCGCCTCCAGCTCCTCGGCATTCTCCTGTATGGTGCGAAACGTCTCCTCAGCAATAAGGGGGGAATGGTTGCCCTGCTTATCGATGAAATTATAGAGCTGGGTCATCACCTCGACGAACGAGGCGGACGTGTTGCTCTGGTGGTTCGAAATGATGATGGACCCGGCCAACATACTGTAGTCGGGGTGGATCGACGCCATAGAGGCGCACTGCTCGGCCGACAGCTCGTCGATCTTCGTGGTGGAAATACCATCGTAGAGCTGGTCAATCACCTTCATGACCAAGGTGGTATAGTTAAGCTTCATGTTGGTCGCTTGGCCGATTTTTTTAATTCTATTCAGGATTTTATCAAAAGAGACTATTTCGCGCTTACCGTCGCGCTTGGTAACATACATTTCCTCGTTCAGAGACATAGAACGCTCTGGCTTCATAGGTGATGACGACGGATCCATCCCGAATTATTATTATTACATACATACCTATTTTAGTTTTATATCCTTTTTAAGGAAACCTTATGGTGCAGGGAAACCTACGGTTTCCCCCGCGCCCCCTTCCCTTAAATTAAAATAACTATGTTAACATATATGCTAAGATAATTTACAAAAGTAGTTTACAAAGGTGGTTTCAACTGAAAGGAGGGGTCGCAGGGGAACCTTGGTTCCCTGCATAATGTTTTTGTAAAACAAGATAAACATATTACGTGTTATAATAATATAAACGAATCACGTACTCATAATGTTTGAACAACGATCTGAACCCGAGCAAGTCGCACCTACCGAACCAGCAGTCGCGAACAAGTATAGAAACATCCTACATCCGGCCACCAACGCCAACATCACGAGCCAAATCGAAGAAAATTACAAAAGCATTGACCAACTCCTCGAGCGCGAGAAGCTCCATAACAAGAGCGAGACCTGGACCAAGCTCGATAAAACCGCCAAGATTCAAAAGCTGCACCAGTATGCCGAAAAATATGGCCGTGACCACGCCTATCCGGTCAAGGAGATCAAGGCCCTCAAGGCGTTTTTCCTAGCGTGTATGGATAAGAACAAGCTCCAAAAGGCCAAAGAGGTGGTCTACGACAAGGAAGTCCGCGAGATTATGTCGATCCCGGCCCTCCATTTCAACGCCCAGACGCATAGTTTTACGTTAAAAAACCTGGATACCAAGCGGGTGTCGACCATTAAATCACTGACCCCGAAACGCGTGACCGAGCGGAACACGACCGCAGAAACGACCGACCAAGCGTCTCCACAGGAGCCTACGTAAATAGATATTATAAGAAAATATATAGACATATAGCGCCTTATAAATCTAATGAAGTTAAGCGAAAAGAAGGTCGATACCGATGAAGATTATAGCGACGGATCTGATGGTCTCGAGACCAGTTCGTCGAATGGTAGCGAAATAACTGTGGCGGATTGTTTCCCCTGTTTACTCGAGGACCTGAGTGAGAGCGATATATATAACATCATCATCGATATTTACGAGCAAATCGGCGAGTTCCACCGGCACCACATATTGACGATGTCTTCGCCCCAATTCTATAAAAACATGATCGAACATATTGCCAACGTCCTCCAGGACGAATGGCTCAACGCGGACCTCTACGGCGACATCTCCGACGAGGAGGAGGTGGAGTTTTACGAAGAATTGACGGATTTCGTCGAGCAGATATGGGAGGTCTACACGGACTTTGCCGAATACCCCTTGCGCTCCATCTCCTACGAGCACCTCCGCCACGAACAGATCAATGTGGACGTCCGCGACATTACGCGTAAAATTCGTCATCTACAGGCGCTACCGCAGCCCGCCCAGCGTAGTAAGGAATGGTACGAATTCCGTAACAATTTGATTAGTGCGAGTAGTCTATCGAAGGTATTTGGTTCCGAGGCGCAAGTGAACAGCCTCATCTATGAAAAATGTTGCCCGATGGATCCGAACGCCGTCGATTTCTCGCGGACCAACCTGGAATCCGCGGCACACTGGGGGGTCAAGTACGAGCCTGTGACCGTGATGATTTACGAAGATATGTTTCATACCGAGGTGGGCGAATTTGGCTGCATCCAACATCCGAAATATCCGTTTATCGGGGCTTCGCCCGACGGGATCAATGTGGACACGAACAGTGCGCGTTACGGACGGATGTTGGAGATTAAAAATATTTATAATCGCGATATTACGGGGGTGCCGAAGGAGGAGTATTGGGTACAGACCCAGGTACAGATGGAGGTGTGCGATCTGGATTACTGCGATTTCATGGAGACCCGGATCAAGGAGTATGCGAACGATACAGCGTTTTATGTGGATCTAGACAGGGACTATAAGGGGGTGGTGCTGCATTTTATCGAGACGAACACTCGATCGAGCACCGTGAACCAACCGCACTACGTCTATATGCCCTTCGACATCGAAACGAACCCCCAATCCATCCAACAATGGATCCAGACGACGAGGGAGGAGTGTAAACCGAAAGGGCTGGTACTTTTTCATACGATCTATTGGTACTTGGACGAATATTCTTGTGTGCTGATCCCGCGAAACCGGGCATGGTTCGAGACGGCGTTGCCTAAGATCCAGGCGGTCTGGAATACGATTACGAAGGAACGGGTAGAAGGTTACGAACACCGAGCAGCAAAAAAACGCGCACCGAAGAATACAATTGTTACGGCGGATGCGTCGGGGAACAGCTATAGTATCGAGAACCTGAATATTAACAAATCGGTGTGCCTGATCAAGTTAGACCAATGATTATGTTATTATGGAAATAAGATAATCTATTACTAGTATGCGGAAAATGAAGACGCGTTGAGTGAACCAGGGTTTAGTTGAGAATCAAATGCATATTGATAGCTTTCCCCTCTGTCCGTCGAAGCTATCATACCATCCTTGACCAGTCGATCCCTTAATCCTGATCTTATCATTAAAGTTGGGTTAAAGAATTGCTGCATTTTGGACTGGTAAATGTAGAACACGGTTTTAATATTTGAGGATTCTTTCTGGGTTCTTAGATTATCGGCATGTTCAACGACTCCCTTACAATTCGAGGCACAATCTTCCACAAGATTTGCGTACTCATTCGATTTGAATATGTAGGTTTGTAACAAATTACTATAATACTTATAATCATCCCATTTTCGGTTTTTTTTCTCCCTCTTCACGTATCGGTCTACGATATATTTAATAAATACATACGTGGTATCCTCTTCGATGCGTCGACGTACTGTCGTTAATTTATCTGCAGGTTGAGTGGCATAGCCACTCTCACCCTTCTCAGACTCCCTTTCGTTACCACGCACTGCTTCGCAGAAAATGTGCGAAGGTGTAACATCCCCTTTTTGTTCCGAAAAACCAACCTCTTCGTTTGAGTAACTTACTGTTATTGCTTGTGCAGTAATATGGTTACTAGTTGACCCACCATTGGGCGCGGTGGTTTCAGGTAAAGTTTGTTCTGTTTGTTCTTTCTCCTCTTCTTTTTTACTCGAAAGGTTCTCCATATGATGAATCGAAGCTTGATAATCCGAAAAGTTCTCAAACATTACTTTTGAAAGCTCGGCTGGAGTCACAATTTCTTCTTTGAATCGTGATATGCGTTCTCTTTCTTCTTCAGATAATTGAATATCATAAAAAAATTCGATCATTTCTTTCACCGTCTTGTTCGAGCAATTTCGGAACTTGGCGATCACATCGATACGCCCTGGCCGGATGAGCGCACTGTCCAACATATCCGGATAATTTGAGGTCATAATCACAATCCTACCCGGGTTCTCCAACACCCCATCCAACAGGTTCAATAAAAAAGATAAATCGACTTTGTGTTTGTCCTCGTAGTGTTCGAGAACTTTGCGATCAATCGACCCGCCACCTTTTGGAGCCTCTTCATTCTGACCGTCCTTCGTTTCATTCTTGAGTGCCCGCTCCATCACAATGTCGCACTGGCAGTCCACGTCCTCCAGTACATAGATCCGTTGGTCGAGCGGAATACAATATGTCTCGATCTGTCCGGTGGAAGGGTTCATCACCTGTATATTTTCGTTAAAAAACAGGTTCTCCAATTGGGTCTTGGTCATGTCGTTATTCAGATTCACATTACATATATGTCGGTTGGTTTCGTTCGCCAGGCACTTGATGGTCGACGTTTTCCCTGTTCCGGGAGAACCCGAAAGGAGAAGCCCTAGAGTATACGGAATCCCCTTTTCGTCGTACCATTTCCGATTTTTCACGAAAAAATTCACCCGGTTTCGAATCGCATCAATGTCTTCCCCAAACAAGTTCGAGAACTTGCGATTCGTCTGAAAATGCTTCATTATAAACGCGAAATTAGGCGGTAGACGCGACAAATCCTTACGTTTATCGATGTCCATCGGAACCTGGAGGGGGTGCATATTGAAATAATATCGTTTGTTACCCAACTTGTTCTTCACATTGATCGTATATTTTTGTTTGATGTTGTCCAGGAAGGCCCGTAACTCGTCCGTAGTTTTCGTAAAACTATAGATTTCGATCACCTGTACGATCGAACTTTGGCCCCCGCTGGCCCCCGCCCCGCTCCCATTATTCGTCGATGTGGATCCGAGCCCTCCCTGGTCGACTGATGTCGATTGGGTCATCCGCGCAAAAATCTCATCATCAATCGTGATCACATCCTTTTGGTTCAAAATGAAGTTCTCCCGGATAAAACTCACATGGGTCGTGTTCTTATTATTCGTGATATAGTCCAGCAACGATTGCCCCAGTATGCTCTCGGGCGAGTTGACATTGATTGTGACGGTGATTGACGCGGTCTTCTTTTTGACCTTGTTGTCTGTAAGGTCTTTGGTCGTACTGGCCAAGTCTTTCTTGATGGTTTCTAGCTTGTCATTGTACTTTTTCATGAAAAAATTCAGCACGATCGGGGCGTTTTTGAAGACGAAATCGACCACACTCGTTGCCACGAAGACATAGATCATGGTAAACATATTTTTATCGCTGCGACCACCCGAGCCACCATTGCTGGAGCCCGCCATATTATTGAACATGAGCATGGTCATCATGTTAGACTTGAGTGATTCCATTGCACTACTGCTCGAGTGGTGTCCCATGCCATTCGCACCATGGTTCATTTGATGGGAATTCATTTGTTTATTCGTATCTAGTTGCATTTATATGTTTTTACGAGTATTGTTTACACCCTTGAACATTTACACTCTTGAAAATCAATAAATGTATTTATTTGCAAATCAAAATCTGTTATTCGTGATGGTTCCACTGAAAGGGAAGGATCTTAAGGAAACCGTAGGTTTCCTTAATTAATTGACAATCCACGCGATCGCATCGAAGAACAGCAGTAACAGTAAGCCATTTAGCATAATCATCGTAATATTCATAAACATACGTTTGATACTCATCTCGGCCACTACGTTCACGAGCCAAAGCGCGATCAGTAGTGCCCCCATTTTAGGAAGGGCTGCTTCGAGACTGCGTTGGGCATTAGCCATATCAACTGTCTGTTTCATACGAATATAGTCCATAGCCTCGGCAGCACAAGTAATGTCATTTTCAGGAGCGTAACACATCATTCAATAGTACCAAAAACTATAATCGTGGTGGTGCGTTCAATTTTCCTCTACTTCGTATTGGAAAATTTGCATATAATCTACGTTCTTCGAACTCCGATTCTTACTCGAATTTTCATCCACTTCGTATTGGAAAATTTGCATATAATCTACGTTCTTCGAACTCCGATTCTTACTCGAATTTTTCGATACGATGCGAAGGAAAAATATTACCGAAAACAATATAATAAGGTCGGTATTATATTATAATAGTAAGTATGAAATGTATATTTTTATTCGTAGCAACGCTACTGTCTGTAGGGGCAAATCTGAAAATCCCGTCTATCTTCCGTAAATGGCACTGTTTAGGAGCGATGGAACACATTGATTTTACGAAACCCTATAAAATCAATGTGGGTGAGTTACCATTGGTGGTGTGGAAGCACCCGACGAATGGGGCGCTCTCCACCGCGATCAATATTTGTAATCATATGGGGTCCCGACTCGACATCGGCACCATCACCGACAAGGGCTGCCTCAAATGCCCCTATCACGGTAAAGAGCTGTCGACCGAAGAAGGGTTTGGACAAACCATGGCGTTCCAAGGCAAGCTGTTTTGGTCCTATCAGCCCGACCAGCCGTCGCCCCCGCCCGTCCCCTTTTACGAGAACCCGAAATACAAAACCTCGATCCTGACCTTCGACATGGATTGTTCTATGTTAGACAGCGCGCTCAACATGATGGACATCCGCCACCCCGAATATGTCCATAAGCTCGGTTTCGGGAGCAGCAAGACCCCCACCAACATTCGCACGCATACGTATCCGACCTTGACCGACACGATTGGCCTCTCGTTCGACTACCAATCCAATGTCGTCATGCGTACTATCAACCATAACACGAAGGCTACCCAGAATTACCACCTGTTTAAATACCCTCTGTTCACATGGTCCCGTGTCTCGTTCGAACATAAACAGTTGATCATCGCGGTGAATCTGCTGCCGCTGGCGCCGAACAAAACCCGTTGGTATGTAACGGTATGTTACGATTACTACACGACGCCTCTCCAAAAGAAATTCGTCGAGATGATGGCGTTTACGATTTTGACCCAAGACTCGCTGCAGATGAAGAACCAGTTTCCCGACAGCCCCCTCAAACAGGCTATGTTACTCGATTACACGTTCCCCGACGAGGAGGTACAGATTTGGCTACGTAAAGCGTTTGAAGAGTACCGTTACCCGACGATGGACGACTGCGCGGCCCTTTACTTACACCTTCGCGCATCTTACACCTTTGCCGATTTAAAACGCCCACTTTAGTGGGCGTTTCTGTTGGTACATAAGGCAATTGTTTAGCAGCAAAAATGCGATAAATAGGGGAACCACCGACGGCAAAAGTTGGGCGTGGCCTCCTCTTCTGGGGCACGGGCACCACACTTCTCGCATTTGTTAGCGCAGCAACATTGACCCACCGGGTGAGCGCAGCAACCTTGGTAAGCGAAGCAACCTTGGTCGCACTTATCACAATCGCAACCTGGCTTGGCGCAATCGTCTTTGGGGCAAGGGCAGCAGATAACTTCTAAAGAGACCTTGATCACACCGTTATCAGCCGTGCTCGGCGCAGCCGGGGCAGATGGCTCATACGTGATCGGCGGGTCGGCATCGGACAAAATCGGAACAACATCACTGACAGACATACTACTGTACTATACAGTATGTCAACAAAAAAATTATGGCGGTTTTACGTCCATTGCAACAAATTTGACATATCGCTCACCCCCTGGATATAGTACCAGTAGGCCGAATTATTAAGGTCCACGTTATCGAACGTCGCGTCGTCGTCAAACGTAAGATAAAAAATGCCGTCGTGCCAGACTCCTGAAACATCGAAATACGGGTACGTGTAACTGGTGGTCTTCACGGTGCGTAGATTGACATCGCGACCGTTATTGTCTTGAGCATAAATAGTGCCACTTGCGTCCATAAAAATGGATACGACTAGTGCTCCTACATTGACCGCAGCGTTGATGTCATGAAAAAAAATTCTGTATTCGTCGTCCTCTAAGGGTGGGATGTTGATCCCACCGTAACTCGCGTCGATCGCCCGACCATGACCCTGGTCATGACTCTGGTCAGGAGCTCCGCTCCAACCCTGGTAAGGGATCCAACCGCGACTGCAATCTCTTATCCAACCAGGGTGATACAAATGTTGGTAGTTATGTACGACTGTAAATCGCCCTCCTTCCAAAAATGTTCGCCACATATTATACATTTTACCGTCTAAAATGTATCATACTATGACTGCATTTCACAAGTCGAACCGTTGTAATTACAGATTGACCAACTGCTTCACAAACGTCTTGTCGGGACCATTCACGTGCACGAAAACAGGTGAGGCGGCCTTATAGAGCGCGAGCGGGGCCGAATAATCGTACATGAACCAATTAGCATTGTAGCCCGAGGTGTTCAAAAAAATGCTATTGCTATGGTCGAGGGCGATCAGTTCAGGGTGCTCGAAATACTGGGTGGTCCAGTACCGCTGGTCGTCATCGGTGTCGTTATATTGGTAACTGCTGATACATTGGCGTAAGGCCGCCACCGTACCCACGAAAAGACCACTATTAAGGAAGGGGAACTCGTACCCCCGGTCCATCATCGGATACTGGCTAGCCCGCCCCGGGTCCGGGTGGCACTCCGTCTCGCAGCCAAACACAATCGGTTTGTTGAATTCACGGTAGCGACGTACAACGGTATCCAGCGTCCCGAAATAGCCTACGTCGTAGGCGTCCGTGAAGAGAACCAGGTCGTCGGCCGCCAGGTGGGGACGGCGTAGATAATCCGCCACCTCGCGGAGTTTTACGCCAAATCGTTGTTGGTTCTCCCACCCAATCTCGCGGTTCTCCTGGAGGCCGAGTACTTCGATCGTCTCGCCGTTCTGCTGGACACGCTGTTTGATCTTGTCGAGAACCGGGTGGGGCTTGGTCGCAATCGTAATATAATAAATTGTCATTGGATCCGTTATTATATTTTCAAAGGGGGGTTCATTTTATGTCGTTTTTAGGGTTGTTTTTAATAGTCGAAGTTCGACAACATACTATAGTTGACTCTCCCACGTGATATTGGCCGCCATCGTCAAAATGTAGTCGCATATGCCGTCGTATTCGAACAGATGTTCAACCGTTTTATAATACGCCAGCATATCGGCAACCTGCTCGTCCGTGATGGCACGGAGCCGGTCGTACAAGGTATCGATCTCGTCGGCATGCACCATGACAATCATCTTGGACCAGTCGACCAGACCTTGATAAGGCAGCCAGACAATGGTATGGATATAGACCGGGATCGACCCCATCCGCAAGGCCTCGTAGAGGCGGAACGAGGTTTTACCATAGCCACGCGGGGCCAGAGTGAAACGGCTTTTGCTCATTACCTCTAAATAGTTGGTCTGGTTCGCCGCCGAGATCTGGTTCGTCCACTCCGTGGTTTGTATGATCACATCGTCCTTGTCCTTCAACACTTCGACCATCTTCTCTCGGCAGGGGTGTGTGAGAGAACCGACGAAACTACAAAAGGTGGTTTTAGGGGTGGCTTTATAACGGTCGATGTCAGGAATCACGTCGTAGGTGAGGGGGACAGGGATGTTACCGGTCCCTCCCATGGCAAAGGTCACCAGGTTGTCCGGTTTACACGAAAAGGTGATACCGTCGTCGTGCTGAACCACCGTAAAAAATATTTCGTTTTTAGGTAGATCATGGACTTGTTGCCAGAGGGTCCATAAGTACTCGTTGTCGGCGTCACGACGCCTGGTCGCCATGGTATCGTCGTAGATAGCGGATATTTGTATTTCGTTCCAGAGCACCGGGATGTAGCGGTCGTAGACCCACTTTTCGACCCGCCCCTCGGCATAGGCCTTCTCGATGTAGTCGTAAAAATACCTTTCGAAACAGACGTTACAAAACGGGGGGTACCGGATGTTGGAGTCTTTCCGATAGTTAGGGTCTTTGCGGAAGGGCTCGGCCATTCTTGTGTTCAGTAAACTCAACACGTTGTTTTTATATCGATTTAGGTATTTACAACTTTTGCGGCTGCACTAGTCACTGGTGCCGTGACGGGCGCGACCTTCCCCTGTAGATATTCCAACATGACTTCAATCGACGACTTTTTGGCGGGGTGGACCTTGTCCGCCATGATATACTCGTAGAGCTCGAACCCCGTGAAGATGGCGATATAGATCCCGGACGAAAACGTTATTTTGCGATCCAGCTCGGTCAGCGTCTTGGAACCTTGTAAATAGCTGTTGAATCTGTAAATTAAGTACATGGCAAACAATATTTTGGTCACAAAGTAGAAGGTGAAAAAAAACGCGGGGGCGGCTTTTATGATACCTAAAATAAACAAAATGATGAAACCGATGATGATGATGTCGGAATACCGCACGAATAATTCTATGTATTGGTCGAATAATTTGCTGGCCATTTATCATATACGGCGATTTTCTTTCGAAATTAATAACATCTAACCACCTATGGACGATTATAAAATAATTTCATTACCGGCTTTTCGAGAACCTGTGCCGCCGCACCTGCAACCCGGTCCTGGTGACCTCACTGTTCGGGGGATCAGCATCGATCCATTTTTATTGATAAAGAAAAAGAAAAGTCAGGTAGGGGAGAACCTAGAACATACCATTGAACCAAAAACCCCGAAAAAACGCACGATTACCACGAACCAAAGGTGGAAGTTCTCCTCCCACCAACTGGACCCCACCCAACAATTGGAATATGTTCGACAGATTGCTGGCGACCGTATCACGGACGAGGCCCCGTGCCATTTTATTAATCGTCAAATCCAACAGAAATTAGGGGGATACCGGAGCCAGGACACTAAAAAAGGCAAATTAGACGCCGATAAGTTTATTAATCGTGAACAGGTTCTCCATTTGATGTTGGAAGTAGAGAACTTATGTTTTTATTGTAAAGAAAAAGTACATGTTCTCTACGAGAACGTGCGAGAACCCCGGCAATGGACCTTGGAACGTATGGATAATGACTACGGTCACAACAGCGATAATGTGACAATAGCATGTTTAGAGTGTAATTTGAGGCGGCGTAACATGCACCACGAAAGGTATTTATTTACCAAACAATTAATAATAGGCAGGTCGGGGGAGAACCTACTCAGGGGAACCTACGGTTCCCCTCAGACCCCTCCCTTGAATAGTAAACCACCTTTGTAAATTATTTTTCATTTGAGGGAGGGGTCTGAGGGGTCCGAGCCCTTCGGGGGCTCAAGCTGCTTGGTCAGAGCATATTGCCCACACGGTCCACAGTGGTCCTCATTTGACAGGTCGATCTTAGCATCCATTTTCTTATTACAATTATCTATATTCCATCTACCCACGGGTTTCGGGTTCTCTTTAGGTAACAGTCTCCGAATAAATTTTAAAAGATTCATAATATATGTTTGTACCCGTTTTTTTTAAGTATTTTTATGTTAATTGTTTAAATACATGGAGAACCTACCCCTCCCAAAAACATTCTTAAAAGTGTTGATATAAGGATGATTTTATGTTGGTACCAGGTTCTCCATAGTGGGTTTCAAATATTTTTTACACCTTCGCGCATTAAAAATGCGCGTGGTAACGTTACTTTGCCACTGGAATCGCCCACT
>Ga0164296_1003293_pt1 | contig 15325 bp, 20 predicted proteins | sample GEODES057metaG_FD_113533 | JGI IMG/M metagenome (GOLD analysis project Ga0164296, IMG submission 113533) | Dystrophic lake water microbial communities from Trout Bog Lake, Wisconsin, USA - GEODES057 metaG | ecosystem: Environmental > Aquatic > Freshwater > Lake | place: USA: Trout Bog Lake... | reverse complement strand
GTTTATCATTAACATAATTACAAACTTTTTCTAATTGACCATTTTTATAATATGATTTATATTCCCCTTCTTTTTATCATTAACATAATTACATATGGTACTTAATTGTCCATTTTTATAATATATTATATTTTCCCCTTCTATTATATCATTAACATAATAACGTGTTTCTTTTATTTGTCCATTTTCATAATATCTCTTATATGCCCCTTCTTTTTTACCATATCCATAATTGTCCATTACCGTAATATTTTTTATATTCCCCTTCTTTTTACCATTTAACTCATAGTATTCTTCCTTGAATTTTCCGTTTGTATAATAGGTTCTAATAACAGACATAATAGTGAATAATTAAATTAATTGCTATATTAATTAAGTTAATAATAAATTAATAATAAATTAATAATAAATAAATCATTTTTTATTGTGATTGCATAGACATAAAATGTTCATATTCAGCTCCATCATATGTTCTTGTTAAATATCCAACTTCATTATATCTTCTACATACACCATCTTGCTTATCATTTACATAGTTACATATAAATGATAATGTACCGTTTTTATGATATGCTTTATATTCTCCTTCTATAAGGCCATTAACATAATTACATATTACATCTAATTGACCATTTTCATGATAACACTTATATTCTCCTTCAAAATTATTATTATTATAATAACATATTTCATATAATTCACCATTTTCATGATATCTTTTATATTCCCCACAATAATTACCATTAACATAATTATATATTCTGTGTATTTGTCCATTTCCATAATATGATTTATATTCCCCTTCTATTTTTCCATTAAATTTATAGTATTCTATTTCAACATTACCATTTTTATAGTATCTTTTAATATATGACATAATAAAATTAATAACAAACAATAAATTTAATAACAAGTAATAAATAAATCAATTTTTTATTCCATTAACATAATAACGTGTTTCTTTTATTTGTCCATTTTCATAATATATAATATATCCCCCTTCTATTTTATCATTAAAATAATTACATATTTCTTCTATTTGTCCAGAATAATAATATTGTTTATATTCATCTTGTCTAAGACCATTAACATAATTATATATTCTAAATAATTTTCCATTACCATGATACTCTTTATATTCACCTTGTATAAGACCATTAACATAATTACACAAAATTACTAATTTACCACTACATGAATATAATTTATATTCCCCCTCAATTTTTCCATTTAATTCATAGTATTCTTGCCATTGTGATAGATTCTAATAACAGACATAATAGCAAATAATAGAATTAATAGTAAGTAATAAATTAATAGTAAGTAATAAATTAATAGTAAGTAATAAATAAATCAAATTTTTATAAATTTATACAAAAATAACAAATATAATTTATTGTAATTAATTATATATGACTGGATTTATAAGTGAAAAGTTCTAAAAATATTACCCTAAAGTTATGATGTATACTAAAAATAGATGTAATGAAAAAACACAAAATATATACCAAAAGTTAGGGTAGACCCTACGGTTTCTTGCACTATATAAAAATAAATACTTTGTGTGTAGACGTCATATAGATTATGGGAGGTTCCGGTAAATACATATTAATAATTAAAAATTTATTTAACTCTATACATATAATAATATATAGACATGACATATTATTGTTATTTATGTGATTATAATACTAAACGATATACGAGTTTTATTAATCATATAAAGGGAAGTAAACATACTGATAAAGAAAATAGTCTATTAATGTGTGGTATATGTAATAAAAAATATTCAGGAATTAAAAATTTGCAAATGCATCGTAATAATATTCATATTAAAAAGGAAGAAAACTATAAGAAATTAGATAAAAGAAATATTAAAGAACTCAATAATAAAATAATACAACAAACAGATATAGATAAAAATATAATAGTAGAAGAAATGAATAAAAATACACATACGATAAAAGAAAAAATAAATGATATTAAAGTAGAAGTAAAACAAGAATTAAAAGAAGTTAGAAAAGAAGTTAAAACAGCAATTAGAACGGCTCAAAAACTGATAATTGGGAATCGGACAAAGCAGGTTTAAAATTTTGTAATTTAATAATTAAACCATTATTATTAAGTTTAGAAGAACTTATAAAAAATTATATTAATTATGTACAAGATAATGGACCATATAAATATAAAAAATTTTATGATATGGATTATATTACACATTTATATTTTGCATCACAATTATGTACAGATATAGAAAAAGATGAGATTATAAAACCATTACTAAATAAATTAGCCCCCTATTTGGATTATCTAAATGATAATCTAGAAAGTTTTAATATATGTAATATGCAAGAAGAATTAAAAAAGATTATATTAGAAGAAGATAATAAATTAATTAACAAATATCGAAAAAGAGAACCATATAAAATTATTAAATCTAACAATAACAATATATGAAGAACTATATTTTGAAATCGAAATAGAATAAATTTCCAACAAAATTATATTTACAATTCCTCAATAACATTAATAATATTATCACATCTATGACAGTATTCTAATCTAGGATTTTTATTACTACTATAATTCATATTAATATTTTTAATAATATCATTTCTAATATCTATTTGTCTATTTAATTTTTTTATATTATAAAACATATGATAATACACTTGATACAAATAAGAAAAGGATGCAGACATAATCTAAAAAAAGATATAATAATTTTTTACTACATAATCACAACTAAAAATATTTTTTTGTAAATTCTGTTAATATATTTTCCCAATTATATTTATTTTTTAAAACATTTTTAGCGATAATACCATGTTTTGTACATAATTCAGGATTATCGTAATATTTTATCATACCATTTGTATAATCGTCTGTAGAACATATTTCTAAATATCCACCATGATAATTTAGTAAGTTTGACACATATATTTCAGATACAGGATCAATTAAAGTAGAATACTCATTTGAAAATATATCACTTAACCCGCCAACTTTACTAATAATTTGTGGGCGTCCTACTGATGCATGTTCTAAATTACATAATCCAAAACCTTCACCTCCACAAGTATTAATCCCAATATCGCATGCATTATACAAATAATTTAATGTTTCATCAGACATTATATTTGGTCCACTATATTTATAAATATTATTTGAAATTACTGTATTGTAGTCTATATTATGTTTTATACAACAGATCTGGATTAATTTTAATATATCATAACCTTGTTGGTTTTCTCCTTCATTTAGATTCATATTTAAAAATAATTTAATTTTTGGATTTGAATCTTTTATTTTCAAAAATTTTATAAATGAATCGATAGTTTTATCAATACATTTACGATAAGTATTTCTATTTGTATTTAAAATAATAAATTCATCAGAATTGAAATTAAAATGTTTCCGAGCTATATTTCTATCCATTTCATAAAATATAGAATTATCTATACCATGATATAATATATCTATTTTATCAGGATTAACACCAATTTCAATTAAATTTTGTTTCCAACATTCACTAAATACAAAAATCATATCAGAAAATTTATCGACATGGTTTATTAAATCAGGTTTTTCATATTTATATACTAAGTCCAAATATGTGTATAATTTAAAATCTTTAACTATATTATTCTTTATAAAATTATTAAATATTCTACTTATAATTATAATGTCGTTATATATAAAAACAATATCTGGTTTGAATTTAATTATATTATCACAAATAACATTAACGCCGTATAATTCATCACTACCATTTAATTTTTCTTCTTGTAATGCATCTATTAATAATATATTTGGGTGAATATATCTGTTACATCTATTTGTATTAAAATTTGATATACCTACATAGTATATAATATGTCCTTGTTCTGCTAAATAATTTGATATTATATTGGCTATTCTTGAATAACCAATTCCTATATTCGGATACGATGCAAAGAATAATATTTTCATATAATTAATATTATATATTAATTATATTTTTAAATTAACTAAATATTTATAAGGTCCATCTCCATGTAAAGTAACTTCATTGATGTTTGGTTCTACATTAATTTTCGATCTTTCAGCAAACACAACCCAATAAAAACTACCATTTGTACCATAAACAGTAAATTCATTATTTTCTATTTCAGATATTTCATATTGTTCATTTGTTTTTACTCCTGAGAATATTCTTGTTATATTTATTGAATAATTTGAGCCAATATATTGGAGATAATCAGGTAATTTGATTGTTACATTTGTATTATTTGTTATTGTACCTTTTCCTCTATAATACACTCCTGCTTCAGGACCTTCTAAACATGCATGAACTAAATATTTATTGTTATTAGTTGGATGTGGTATTACGAATGATTTATTTGTATTATAAGTTATTTCATGTGTGATTATATCATAACACATACCATTATTAGTACTATTTGTGGTATTTATAGGAGCTACAAAAAAACCACTAGTAGATGTATTTAATGCAGTAGATTTTGCATTAAATATAATACTATTTGAGGGTTGATTCAATACGCCCGCATTATAGCCAATAGCAATAGAGTAAGAACCTTGATTACTATAACCGGCAGCACCACCAACAGCAACAGCATTAGAACCTTGACTATTAAGACCAGCAGTATTACCAACAGCGACAGCATTAGAACCTTGATTACTATAACCGGCAGCAGTACCAACAGCAACAGCATTACCACTTTGATCATTATAACCAGCACCAGCACCAATAGCAACAGCATAAGAACCTTGATTACTATTACCAGCACCAAAACCAACAGCGATAGCATTACCACTTTGAGCATCATTACCAGCATTATAACCAATAGCAACAGCACCAGAACCTTGATTACTATTACCAGCAGTAGCACCAACAGCGACAGCATTAGAACCTTGACTAATAAGACCAGCAGCAGTACCAACAGCAATAGCTTCAGAACCTTGATTATTATTACCAGCACCATAACCAACAGCAACAGCATTATCACCTTGATTATCAACACCAGCATCAGAACCAACGGCAACAGCACCATAACCTTGATTACTATTACCAGCAGTAGCACCAATAGCAACAGCAGCAATGCCTTGAGAACTATTACCAGCACTAGAACCAACAGCAACAGCATTATCACCTTGAGATGTTTTTCCAGCATCTTTACCGATAGCAATTGTAATTGCTGTGTTATCAAGAGAATTTATATTTTTTATTTTATCATTTAAAATATCTATTTCCTTCTGAATAAATGACGTTGTCACACACATGATAATAATATTTTTACTACTCCAGATAATACAAATAATTTAACAGTACAAGATATATTAAAAAATAATGAACAAAGAAAAATATATATAATAGACATATTTCGAACACCTATTGAAAGAAAGATTTCAGAATTTTTTGAAGAATTAGTTACATTACATTTTAATAATTTACCAGATAATTTAATTAATTATCCTATGAAAAAAATTATTACACGATTCAATGATTTATTTCCATATATTTCAACAATAGATTATTATAGAGATAAATATAATATACCTATACCTAAAGAATTTGATTTTAGTAATAAATATATATCGTATTCAACAAATAATATAACATGGATTAAATTACGTCTTCAGGATTCATCATCATGGTCTGAAATTTTAACAAAAATTCTAGGTGTTGATATTAAAATTATTCGGGATTATGAAACACAAGATAAGTTAATATCAAAATTATACATTAAATTTAAAGAAGAATATAAGTTACCATATAATTATTATAAATTAATACAAGAAGATAAAGAACTATATTATTATCTAAATCTGAGGGAACGAAATGAATATCTAAATAAATGGAATCTAGAAACAACTGATATATATACACCATTTAATCAAAATGAATTTATTTTCTATCAAAAAATATCAACACAAAATAAATATTATGATATTAAAAAATTTGGTCATTATTTTGACAATGGTTGTAGTTGTAACTTATGTTTTGAAAAAAGAAAAAATATAATAAATGATATTAAAACAAATATAAATTTTGATATAAAGAAATATAAACCAATTCAAGATAATAATCTATCATGTGCATCTAAGATTTTATTAAAATGCTTTTATGGTTTACCCACATCTGTAGATAAAATATATAATGTTTCTTAATATATCTTTTTAATAGTTGTATGTAATTTTGCAACAACTGTAAATAAAAATCCACCCCATAACATATCAACAATTGAAGCACTTAAACTCCATTTACTAAAAATAGTATAACATGTAAAATCATATATACCATATGTTAAAGAACCTAACATAAACATATCTAAATCATTATTGTTTTTAAATTTTAATAGTAATAATGTCATAAACACATAGACTATTAAAGCTGGCATTAATTTTATTTTTATTTCTTGTCCTTGAATATCCTTTATTAATATATTATATATATCTTTCATATAAAAATTCAACCATAATGAATCTATTATTAGAAATAATATAATTATAATAAAAAAATTTATAACAAAATCTTTGTTCATATAAAATAAATAAAATAAAATAAATAAAATAAATAAAATAAATAAAAGTGGCGTGACAAATAGAAATGAAATTGGCGGGGGCATATAGAAAGTAGAGTGCAAGCAAAAAGAGTTACAGGCTAAGGCGGCCGACAGGAGCATGAGAACTGCTCACTGCATTGACTGAAATTCGGCCTCGATGTCATCGTCATCGTCTTCCTCGTCGATGTTGTCGGCGTCTTGCATGCGAGCGTGGTTGAGGGCTTCTTCGTCACACTCAGCATCCCATTCGGCGACATGAACGTCTATCTCGTCGGAGATACAATAGGCGTCTTCTGGTGTGGCGAAGATGGCAGCGATGAGAGACATAGCCGACGTGGTCTCGGCTTGTGTGGGAGCACGATTGAATTGGAGATGGTGTGCGCGAGGATTGCGAGAACGATAGGGTCTAGAGTAAGCGTTTAGGAACAGATGTGGACGAGGACGCGAATAGTCTGTTGTGTCGACCAGGTAATATCCAGTTGTGTTGTGGATGAAGACCTGGGCAGCGCGAAAGTAGTCGGCGAAAGCAGGACCGAACATTGCGCAGCGCAGCGTAACCGCTGTATCAATGCGGGTATCGAAGTCAAGACCCAGATTGACACACGGAATGCCCTTCGACTTGTAGTTCTCGTTGAAGGTGCCAACGAGAGTCCAAAAGAACGAGGCGTACTCAAACGGGATAGCGTTGTGGGCCATGGTTGCTGGTGTGGAAAAGAAACCGTTCGCTGTAACTTGTAACAGAAAAACGCTAATTACAATATTAAATTCTATGGGACATCTAGATAGTTATAAATTTCATCTTTTTTTATTGATAAATTAATTTTATTGATAAATTACTCATAGAATGCATCATAGAAAAGCGATGTCTTATCATATCGTACATATTCTTCATTTAATAGTAACAAATGTTTAGCATTGTTAATTACTGTTTGATCGGTTTTGCTATCTTTGTTTAAAGGAATACATATTATTGTAATCATTAGTCGAGATGGTACTTCAGCTGTACATAACAAATTAACAAGTTCGATATTATCATCGATATTTATTTTCTTATATTTATGTACCGATGAATGCAAACACGCTAGAGACTGAACCAAGTTTAAAGATCGACCTTTGATTTGTTCTGCATATATATCATTTGTACGATGATATAGAATATATCTAGAGAAATCGAACTTATTATATTCTGTGATTGTTGAACTGATAAATGTATCTATGATTGATTTATCAATTTTAATATTAGACCCGGATACTTCTCGTTCTTGGTCATATGTACCATATAGGACAGTTCCATATGGGACAATAAAGTGCAAACGAACATGTGTAGACATGTTTGATTGATATTAAATAGTATATAGTATATATCAATGTTATATAATTTTCAATTTTTATTAAATAAAATATGGTAAAAGTTTATTTAGAAATGTTCTAAATAAACTAATAGTCGAGAGCAAACTCTGGGTATTTGAGTGTTTTCTTGCGGTACAACGTTTGCTTCTCTCTATATTTTGTGCACTCGATATTCCACAGTGTTTCAATGTCACAAGTTTTCTTTGCCAAGTCAAGTGCGGCGATACGAACAGGATCGGTGATCATATATGCGAGCGTATCATCATCAATTGATTCATCATCATGTGTCATTTCAATATACGCTTTTCTGGCATATTCTGGTTCTAGTCGACGCAGAGTATTCTTGAAGCACGTAAGTGTATCATTGAACTCGTGACGCATCAGCATACTATGGAACTTGTTAAATTGACCAATAGATTGTTTGTGATCATCCCAAGCTTGCAATTCTGCTTGTCTTTTCTCCAAGAACTCAGGAGAAACAAATGTTTGTGCAAACATTAGGGAAATAGTTGTCGAACACAAACTCATACTTTCATTGTAATCATTATCCATGATGTTGCTCTTGACCTTGGCAGATTGGCATTCAACACACTCGGTACAGGTTTCACATGAAGAATGTTTTTGAGCACAATTTTTACAGTTCAAACAAAACACACAGGCATAACAGTCACCAAAACCATAATACTTTAGTGTATTAGTTACATGATCTTGATGAAGTTTTTTTTCTCTCTCGGTAAGAGGAAAACCGAGACGATACTTCTCAAAGACAAAGTCGACAAATGGAACAATAGACATCTTAGATGTTGATAATGATATGATAAAAAATCTATAGATATGTTAGTATAATTAATTTTTCAATTTTTTAATACTATTGAATAGACACCGACAGATTCCATAAATCATACCATATGAAACAATAATGAATATAGGCATTAATGTTAAAAAATAGAATTCACATGGTGATTTATTTTCATATGAATTATATAGTGTAGCAATGACACATACAAATAACTTATATAGAAACATAAGTCCATATAGAGAACAAGTAATGATAATAATTTTAATAAGATCTGAATGATCATTCTTTGCAACAATAATTCCACTTAGTATGAGTAATATTTCAATAATCCATAGAAGAGGAATAAATCTATCATTTGATATATTTATACAACATATATAATTATTTTGTTCTTTTACTTGATTAGATGATTTGATATCAATAATTGTATCAGCCATATTGACAAATGTAATGTATAATATATAAATCAAGTGTCAAGTAATGATAAATAATTTCAATTTTTTAAGTATACGGTATTATATGAATTTATGGAGAATAAATAAAAATAATCAAAAATTTACCTTACTAATAATATAAAAGGATGGTGTATTGATATTTAAAAATTCATCATTATTAGTAATACATAGAATATCAATATTCTGATATAAAACTTTTTGTATATTTATCCATCCAATACCGCCTTTACCAACTACGTTTAATTCATAAAAATTATTTATTGTTGGATCAATATGTGGATCAACTACTAACATATTATTATCTTTTATTCTATCAATCATAACAATATAACCATCGTGAATAAATAATATACACATATTTGTATAATCATAACAATTAGCTTTTATAATAAACTCATTTAATTCTTTTTCTGATGTAATTTCTATATGTTCTGTTTTTATATTTATATATGTATTTAAAAAGTCGATAATCATTGTTCCATCTAGATACCCGTAATGACAATAATTAAATTTATATTTCATTGGATCAATTATTTCTAAATTTCTCATTATTGTATTTATAGTAATATCTAATCCAAGTAGTTTGCTAACACAATTTTGTAAAGATCTCCATCCACATCCCCATCCTTCATCAAAAAAATCATATTTATATACTTTATATGTTATGTAATCGGTCATGATTAATAGATTAATAATAATAGATTAATAATAATAGATTAATAATAATAGATTAATAATAAATAATAAATAATAAATAAAATCAATTTTTATAATTTTAATTCCAAAAAATCTCTAACACAAATATCAATAACATCAATAGTATTACTATCTATAAAATCATGAAATGATGATTTTGTTTTTGTAATATATTCCTCGAAATGTTTCTTCTTAATACCAATATCTTTTCCAGTAATACCATACTTAATAAATATATGGGCATTATATTTTAGAGTTCTTTCTTTTTCAAGTAATCTTATTTTTTTAATATTTTCTATTTCACTATTTTTGTTAAAATAATCAATAGCGTGTTGTTGACGGTTATATGATATCTCACTATCATCACATGTAGCGTTTTCTAATTCTTTATCATCCACGCCAATATATTCTAGAAACTTCAAAAACATTTTTCTCTTCATAAGACGACTTGTATGTTGTCTATTAAATATTCTAAAAATATTAGGAGTAAATAGATGTGATTTGCAGATCCAAACAAAAATATCATACATATCAGTAAATCCATTCATCCAATCACTATATGATAGACCCAAATATTTACATAGTTCTTCTGTTGAATCAGTAAGATGACAATAATCTTGTGTATTTTGACATTTTATTTCCATAGTTATAGAATTAAATTTAATCCATAGACCAGTGTAGTCAAATTTAATAGCATAAGCATTTGTAAGTCGTCCAACAATACTACCAAGATCGCCATAAGAAAAATAGAACATATACGATTCTATACTAGATTTTGGACACAGAATAAAATCTATTTGAAAATTAGTAAAATCTATCATAGATGGTAAAGTACTATTAAATGAAATATTACATAATACTTTATCTCTATAAGATGGAGACATAACAGTTGGATTAAAATTAGTTTTAATAAATTGTTTAAAATCAAAATCTTGTGTAGGATACTCACAAATAACATCAATATCACCATAATCAACCTTACCTGGTAATTCAATTGGACATTGTGCTACTATATTATTTTTATGGAGAATATCTAGGATAATTTGTTTAATATAAAAGTAATCTTTACTCGGAATTCTTGATGTAATGATACCTGGAAGATTGTTACCACCCATAGTGATAATAGATTAATATAGTAATAATAGATTAATATATAACTAATATTAGAATAAGTAACAATTAATAATTTCAAATTTTTAATAATATATCAATACTGAATAAGCTATTGGAAAATAAGTACAAAAAATATTTTTTTATAAAAATAATATACAATATTATGAGTGCTGGAAGAATAGATACAACTTTTGAAAATAATGGATCTGTTATATATGATAATCCACAAACTAATATAATACAATCAATGTGTATACAATCAGATAATAAAATAGTAATTGCAGGTAGTTATAATAGTAATATTTATATAAAAAGACTTAATCCAAATGGTGATATAGATACAACATTTGGTATAAGTGGAGAAATTATAACATCATATGTTCTTAATCCAGTTAGCAATGGAACAAATGATATTATTATAATTCAATCAACAGGAAAAATAATATTATTATACGAGAATAATAATATAATTAATTTAATAAGATACAATTCGAATGGATCTATAGATACTACTTTTGGTCCAAATGGAATAATAAATACTAATTTATCTTATACAAATTTGTATACAACAATTATAAAAAATAAAAATAATGATAGTTTTTCATTAGTATTTAATAATAATTCTTCTTTTTCCTGGTGAATATGTACAAGGAGTACGTAAAAGTCGTTTTTATGATTTTCAAAAATTAATCGAACAAGGATCTACAGATGATTATATAGTTGATGAATTCGTAAATCAACTTAATATTGATATTTTAGCAGGCAGAAAAAATGAACCAGTATCGGATTGTGCATATTTTGCTCCACGAAGATCTGGTTCTCAAACGAAGAAAACAATTGCAGATAAAATGATGATGAAATTATATCCATACAGTGATGATAAAACAAAACAAAAATCATATATATCATATCAAAAGTGTTTATCAACATTAACATCTAAATTTAAATATCAAGAATTTGTTAAACTACTTGAAAAAGAACAATTTCGTTTTGCTCGTTTAACTGAACATAAAGAACTATGGGAAAGTCTAAAAACACGTCCAATTAGTAAACAAATACTTGAACCTACAGCAATGCCTGTAGAAATAGCAAAAGAAGAAACATTAGATGATTTCTTTAATTTTCTAAAATTAAATCTACCTCTTAGTGAAGAAACCATAACAAGATTTAATTCATTTTGGTATCCTGGATTATCTTGTTTACAATTTGAACGTGGTGCATTTTATCCAGATGGGAGAATGGATCTATGTAAACAAGTAGTTGGACCGCTATGGATTAATAAACTTGTTGATAGTATACGTGATAATGAACATATTAAACATTTTCTGCTGGGAAATAATATTATGGGAACAGTAGGTTGTTTAGCAATTAAGAATTTTCTATTAAATCCACACAAACCACATATTCATACATGGTATATAGCAGGTAATGATATTAATTCTGAAGGAATTGGTTATATTGTTGATGGTTTAGAAAATGATAATGATGTTAAAGAACTATGGCTTAAAAGAAATCCTATTAAATCAGATGGCATGAAACATATACAACGTCTATTAGAGAATAATAAATCTATAGAAGTACTTGATTTACATAATACTGCTATATTAGATGAAGGAATGAAATATATTTGTGATGGACTTAAAAAGAACACAACTTTAAAAAAACTATATATTGATGCAAATGGAATTGGTAAAAATGGTATAGTACATTTAACTGAATATTTTCAATATCTAGTTGATAATGATATAATTGGTGTTACATCAATTTGGGTTGATATGAATCGTATAGGAGATGAAGGTATTATATCTTTTGTTAACTGTGTTGGTAAATATAAATATCTTGAAAGACTAAATATTGGATCTAATATGTTATCTCATGTATCAATGGAATCAGTATATAATGCATTTAAAGATCATACTAAATTGAGAGTACTTGATATTGGGATGTATAAGTCTACTGCAGATATGGGTGAAATTACAAATAGAATGGGAAATGAAGGAGCATATTATATTGGTAAATTAATATCAGAAAATAAATCTATTGAATATTTATCAATAACAAATAATGACATTAATAATACAGGTATGCAATATATAATTAATGGATTAAAATACAATAATACTTTATTATTATTAGATTATAAACAATACTATACTGGCATTAAGCAAGAATATGTATCATATATTAAAGATAAACTAATAGATAATAGACACAATAAAGGTATAGTAGATATACATAATTATAGTCGTGAATTAAAACATACAACAGATATATATAATATTGATTCTATCTATAGAAATAATGAAAATGCTACACCAACATCCACAAATATGGTTGGTCGTTTTTGTACATTAAAGAAAAAAATACAACCTAGCTATCTAGTACATTAAGTAATGCTCAATAATATTTTTAATAAAAAAGTCTATAATATATTTTTTTTTAATTTCATATATTTATTTTTATATTTCATATATTTATTTTTATATTTTATATATTTTATTAAATATTCATCATAGTTACCACCATTTAATTTATAACGTTTTACAGGTATAAATTTATTTAATAATTCTTCACTACCAAGTTCATTATAATTAATTGAATTTAATGGACATTCGCTTTTTTCATTATGATCACATTTTCCTTTATCATTATAGTGTAATTCTGTGATATAATGTATAACATCACCATTATTATTTTCTCTGATATCATATTTATTATAAAAATATATACCAGGACCGGTTGAATAGAAAAAATGTGTTTGTTCTTCATAAAATTTATTGCCAATATTTTTAAAATCAACATAGTAACGAATACCATTCCCATAAGATATTGTATCTATTATAACATGTTTTTTACTAGGATTATTAAAAAAGTTAAATATATCCCATGTCATAATATTTGAAAAATCTAATTCTCCTTTTAAATGTAATATTTTATTTGTTTTGCCTTCTTCACTAAAAATAGTACATAGCTTATCATCAGGACAACCCCAACCAGAACAAGATTCTATTAATATTATAAAAAAATCTTTGTTACGTGCAAACTTTGGTATATTTTGATCTAATCTATCACCACCACCACGAACAACCAAAAGATTCATAGTGTTATACTTATTAATAATTATATAGTCTAATTCTAACTTTATTATTTGTATAAATTCTGGAATATTGTATATAAATTGTTTTATTTGTGATGTATCACCATTAAAGTTATTATCGCTAAATATTTTAAAAACATCACCAAAATATTTTTTTATTATTTCAATATATTCACTATTTATTTCAATTATATCATCATTATCTTTAATAAAATACATATCATTATCTTGTTTTATAATATTCATACCATCTATTTCATATTGATCAATTACATATAGACGTTTTTCTCCAAAATCATCATAGAATATATTATAATATGTTATAAATATATCATTGAATTTCTTAATATTGCCTTCGTTAAAATTAACAATTTTATAACAATCACTATTTTCCATATAGTATAAATATAAATAAAATAAAAATAAATTAATTCTTTATTTCTGGAAAATATTTTTGTTTTTTAATTATACCTTTTGCAAATTTACATATTCTTTCTACTTGTCTAGATTTATAATATTTTATATAATCTCCTTCTCTCTTATCTCTATAATATATACCTGTTTCTTTTATTTGACCATTTTCATAATATTCTGTAACTTTTCTATTTTCTCTTCCAGCTTTGGAAAATTCAATTAAACATTTTACTAACCCATTCCCCCAATATGATTTATATTCACCTTCAATAATACCATTGTTATAATTACATTCATAATTAATTTTTCCATTGTTATGATATACTATACATTTACCATTTATTTCATCATTAACACAATAATATAATGTTTTTAAGTGACCATTACCATAAAAATCTTTATAATGACCTTCTTTTTTACCATTTGCATAAGACGATAATATTTTTATTTTACCATTTCCATAATATGCGTTACATTCCCCATTCACCTTACCATTAAGATAATTAATTGTTTCATTTAATCGTCCATTATAATGATACCTAGTACATTCCCCGTCTAGTTCATCATTTACATAATTGCATATCTCATAAATATGATTGTCTTCACCATACCAATATTCTTTAAATTTCCCTTCTTTTTTATCATTAACATAAGTGCATATCTGATAGAGTTTACCGTTTCCATAATATAATTTATATTCCCCTTCTTTCCCACCATTAAATTCATAGTATTCTTCCAAGAGACTGATATTGTTATTATAATCATCTTTATAATAAGTTCTAATAATAGACATTATTTATTAAATTAATATTTATTAATATATATATAAATTAAT
>Ga0164296_1003291_pt1 | contig 15327 bp, 16 predicted proteins | sample GEODES057metaG_FD_113533 | JGI IMG/M metagenome (GOLD analysis project Ga0164296, IMG submission 113533) | Dystrophic lake water microbial communities from Trout Bog Lake, Wisconsin, USA - GEODES057 metaG | ecosystem: Environmental > Aquatic > Freshwater > Lake | place: USA: Trout Bog Lake... | reverse complement strand
CTGGGTCTGGGAACCGGCCTGGAGCCCAGAGATGATGACCGAAGAGGGTCGATTCATGATGAAGGTGATGGGATATGGCTGAGTCAACCGCAGCGGCGCCTGTGACGCTCGAGGAAAAGAAGGCAGCAGCTCGCGAACGCGCACGGGCCGCACGCGCGGCGCAGGAGGCGGGAATCGATGCAGGACTCGTCCGCGTCAGCCCGGCTGCGGCCGCCTACATCTCAGAATCGGCCGAGCGCACCGGTGCCGAGCGAGGCGTACGACTTCGTATCTTGGCAGGCGGCTGCTCGGGGCTTGAGTACAAGCTCGATCTGCTTGCCAAGGACGCTGAACTGGCTCCTGACGAGCGTGAAGTGGTCAGCGAAGGGGTCCGTATTTTCATGGACTTAAAGAGTGCAATTCATGTCACCGGATCGACCATCGATTATGAATCCGGGCTCCTGCGACGGGGCTTTCGTATTTCCAATCCCAACGCAACCGGCACCTGCTCATGCGGAGATTCATTTAGCGCGTAAGTAGCGAGACTGCGTCGATGAAAAAGATGGCAATCGAGGCGCAGGAATGTCCGGACCAGATGCGAAGATTGAGCTACATCCATTCTCGTTGCCTGGGAGCCACCCATGTCTGACAATGCTTCGGCCGCCACTGCCGCGCAGTTCGCCTCCTACGACGAGTCACCGACCAGTCGGCAACCGGTATTGCAGGTCGTGTCATCCGATTGGGACGACGTTCCATCGGGTCGCGTCCCCGCATCGGTGATTCGCTACTTCGAAGATGCGATTGCCCGCGAGGAATCCCGTCGCAACGACCGTAGCGAGCGCAGCTCGTTGTAATCACACACCCCTCGGCGAACCCGCCGAAGGGTGTGTAGATCGACCGCACTCTCGACGCGTGATCGCGACGGGGGTGCGTCGCTGTCGGCACAGTGGCTCTCGCCGATCACGACCGCTCTTGAAGGATATACCCCATACCCTCGTGTCTCGTCTCACCGCTTTTTCTTTTTCGCACATGCTCCCGATGACCTCGTGGCACCATGTTGCGTAAGCGTTACACGGTGGTCATCGTGGGACACGCCGGGTCATCTGCGGCCCAACGCAGCGAGATGAGCCGTCACCGCAGCGAACGGGATGCGGCACTTGCCGCAGAAGATGAACGTGAACGTCTCGGCGGGCTTCATGGGGATCGCACGGGTCAATATCGCGTTGTGGTCGAGTGCGAGGGTGTCATCGTTCCCACCGCCTCAGAGATTCTCGACGCGGAACGCACCACGACCATCCCCCGTGTGCCGAGCGGCGACGATCATGCAGCCGTTGCGCCTTCTGGCGGTACTGCGGCGCGTTCGCGATCAGAAGGGGTGCGTCGTACCGGACAACTCGACATCCCCGACGGGCCTGTGCCCGAGGATGTGCTGCGTCGTTTCGAGCAGGCAATTGCGAAGGAGGACGCCAAGCGGAGTCCCCCGGTCATCGAGCAATCGTCTGAAGAGGTCGACTGACCACCCGATTGCACTACTGCGCATCCCCCAGGATGAGTTGACGAATGACATCGGGCGGATGCGCACCCACGATTGCACGCACACCATCAGCAACAAAAAGTGGAACTGCCGACGCGCCAATACGTGCGCCAATCGCCAGATCTTCGTCAACTGCACGCTGCGCGTCGGTCGTCTGGGCCGCAGCAACAAGTTGGACGGGATCAGAATCAGCGCTATGGCAACGAAGCACTGCAACGATCTGCGTCGGGTCACTGATATTGGCCCCCTCGCAGAAATAGCCCGTAAACAGCGCCTCCACCACCGCATCTGGATTACCGGCCTGTCGCGCCTGCGCGATGACTGCGTGTGCCAGGCGGGTATTCGGGCTCACCGCAATACGTTCAAGCGCGAATGGAATCCCCACCTCGCGACCAATCTCGCGCAGACGATCCGTTGCGGCTGCGTACTGCTGGGCGCCGCCAAACTTCTCATCAATCACGCGAGCAAAAGGGATGCCTTCGGGCGGGTTCTCGGGTGCGAGCTGAAAGGCCCGCCACTGCAAATCGACGCTGGGCCCGTCCCAGCCCTCACGCGCCTGCTGCAGCATGCGGAGGCCCACGAAACACCACGGGCAGGCAACGTCCGAGAACACATCGAGCACGACTTGATCGGATGACGGTTCCATGGGTTCCTTTTTTTGCGTAATGAAACGCCTCGTACTATGGCGAAATCGTCGATTCCACGTCACAGAACTTATTGGTGTGCAAAGTCTTAACCTTCCCCCCTATCTGCGGGGGTCAGGGACGACGCGGGTCCCTCAACGGGTGACTCTGTGAGTCTCTCAGATCCCGCTGACAGCCAATGATCTCGGCAACAAAAATTCCAAATGCAGGACTTATTCATAATGCCATCCGCGCCGACCGTTAGATTCATTCGGCCATGCAACAACTCGTGCAGGTAGCCGAACATGCTTGAACTTCGCAGATGTGCTGCTAGCTTGCCTTGTGTTGGTCGTTCGTACGACCCCTGTCCCGCTCCCGAACAAGGGGCTGCGTAGATCCCTTTCGATCACGCCATAGCTCGTAGGCACCGCGCCAAAATAGTTGGACTTGTTGGACTCAGTCTCGGTCTTGTGATCCCGGTGGCATCGATTGCCCAACCGGCTTCAATCTCAAGCCAGCAGGCACAGGTTGCCGCGCTGCAGAACCAACTGAACTCCATCAGCTATCAGGCCGATGCGGCGCAAGGCAATTACGACTACGCACTGTCGCAGTTGCAAAATGCACGCCAGCAGATCGTTGCCAATGGTGCAGCGATTCAGGCGAACAAAACAAAATTGGCCCTCGCGACGGTTACCCTGGCCACCCGCTTGCGCGAGCTCTATGCCACACCGACACCGAGCCCGATGCAGGTGTTGCTCTCAAGCGGCAACATCACCTCCCTTGTGGATACGGTTGCCCTGATTCAACACGTGGGAAACCAAGATGGCGATGTGGTGACGGGTGTACGACAGAATCTCTCAAGTTTGAAGACCGCGCGCGTGCAACTGGTTGCCGCCCAAAATACCGCGGCCGCATCGGTAACCAAGGCCGCGCAAGAGCACGCTGCACTACAGGCACTGGTCAATCAAAAAGCGCAGGTGCTCGCTGGCGCTCAGGCAAGCCTGCGACAGGCATTGGCAGCTGAGGCCGCCCGACAGGCGCAGATTGCCGCACAGCAGCGCGCCCAAGCGCAGGCCGCCCAAGCCGCCCAACAGGCGGCAAGCGCATCATCTTCGTCTGGCTCCTCCAATTCAGTGCTCGGTACTCCCGGTGTTGCAAGTGGGAGCAGTGGTGGAAATCAAACTGCAGTCGCCGCAGCTGAGCGCTATCTCGGTGTGCCATACCTCTGGGGTGGAAGCTCATTTTCAGGAATCGATTGTTCGGGTCTCACCATGGAGGCGTGGGCTGCGGCAGGTGTGAGCCTCCCCCATAATGCGGCCGCACAGTTTGGCGCCGGCTTCCCATCGGTCCCGCTCGACCAGCTGGCCCCCGGCGATTTGGTCTTCTACTACGGTCTTGGTCACGTTGCGATGTACATCGGCAACGGCAACATCATTCAGGCACCGCACACCGGCGCCTTTGTGGAGATCACCCCCATGGCCTACATGCCAGCCCCTGACGGAGCTGTCCGGCCCTAATCGCCGTGTGGTGCAGCCGGAACTCCCGGCGCAAATGGGATATCTACTGGCTCGATTGCCGCACGCGCATTTGCGGGAAGGGGCACAGTAGTAACCGCTCGGTGGAGGACATAGATCGCGGTCTCAAGATCTGCGAGCACGCGAAGACAGGCCTCTGCGGCCTCCTCGATCCCACGGCAGTCGATGACAACCACTGCGGGAGCCAGCGCACGCACCGCATCATGCACCTGTGCAGATGCAGGCGTGACGGGAACCGTCGTCCATCCCCGGCCCGCCAAAAAAAGTCCGTCCGCATCTCGCGTGTCGCCGCTGCGTGAGATCAGTACGGCAATTGGCAACGCGAATTCCACCTTTCCCGGGCTCTCGCCGCCCTACCGCTCCGAACCGACCCATTGGCCATTTCCCCCACGAAATCTCCGTGAGAGGCTCGAGGATGCCTACTGCGCGCGTCCGCCACCGGGCAGCCACAAGACATCTCCATCGCCATCCGCATTACAGGTGCGCGACAGGATGAATAGCAGGTCGGAGAGGCGATTGAGATACTGCACCGCTTCCGGGCGGATCTCCTCGACATCCGACAATGCAATCACCGACCGTTCAGCGCGACGGCAGACGGTACGCGCAACATGCAACGCAGCGGCGGCAGGTGACCCACCCGGCAGCACAAAGCTCACGAGCGGCGCCAGCGTGGCATTGGCGGTGTCACACCACTCCTCGAGTTGGCGCACCTGCTCATAGGTAACCCGCAGGCGGTCGTTGCCCTCCTCCGAGGTCCCGGGCACCGAAAGATCGGCCCCGAGATCAAAAAGATCATTCTGGATGACGGCAAGCCATTGATCGACATGCTCTGGGAGCGCATGGGTGCGCACCACACCGATCACACTGTTGGTTTCATCCACATCGCCATAGGCACAGACACGGGCATGCGTCTTGCGCACGCGAGTCATATCGCCCAAGTGTGTGTCGCCGCCATCGCCTTGGCGGGTATAGATGCGCGTCAACCGGACCATTCGAAAGTGACCCTACCGCGTCTTGGAACCAGATTCGATACCTACCGCCCAGCTGCGCATCACGCGATTAACGCGCACCGATGCGATCGGGATGCGCGCGCATCCACTCCTCGGCCAATCGCAGCGCCCGCTGCTCGGTAATTGGCCCGGCAAGTTGGGCAACGCGAATGACCTCGATGACCTCGCCAAGCCAGGGGCCTGGGGCATGGCCAAGACGCGCTGCCAGCACATCTCCGGGAATTGGCGACGGGATCACACCGCGCGCGCGTACCTCTAGATATGCCTGCATCATCTGGCGGGCAAGATCGAGATGGCGATCAATTTGGCTTTGCGCGGAGCGTGGACCGCGCGTGGCCAATCGATCGGCGACGGTGAGCACGATCATCTCGACGGGTGCACGTGCGGTTGCCTGCAGATATCGATCGATCGTGCGTACTGACAATGGCTGGCGATGGACGAGGAATCCCAGTTGTAGATGCTGGGCCACGCACATCACGACGGCGTCATGTACCCGATGTGCCGCATGCAGGCGCGTCAATAAGTGATCTGCCTGCTGCGCCCCAATGCGATCGTGCGCAAAAAAAGTCACACGTCCATTGGGGAGCTGATCGCGGGTGACAGGCTTTGCCATGTCATGCAAAAGCCCCGAGAGTGCGCAGACCTCACCTCGGGACAGATCGTCGGCAAGCCTCTCCCCGAGCACCTCGGCAACCACGTGTCCATGTGCACGAAAGATCCGTTCTGGGTCAGCGCGAATCGCACAGATATGCTCGACAACCTCAATCGTATGTCCCAGCACATCCTTGTGGTGATAGCCGCTTTGATCGAGGCCCCGACATTGCTCAAGCTCTGGGATCATTGCCCCAAGTCCACCGAGCGCATCGAGGTGCGTAATCGCCTGCCACGCACGCGGCAAGGCCATCATCCGATAGAGCTCATCGCGCAGCCGCTCGCATGCTTTCGACCAGATCTCAGGAGCGGCCGCACGGGCGGCAGAGATGGTCTCAGGGGTAATCGTGCACCGCAGCTGTTCAGCCAGGCGCGCAACTCGCAAGATCCGGACGGGATCGCGGATAAATGCATCGGGCGCAACCATTCGCAGACGGCCTGCGACGAGGTCTGCCAATCCACCGTGCGGGTCAATGAGCTCGCCTGCACCTGTGACGGCAACCGCCATGGCATTGATCGTCAGGTCTCGGAGACGAAGATCGCTGAACACATCCGCGCCTTGGAGTGGAGTGATGTCAATTTGGGCCGGAAGCGTGCCCCCTGAAAGACGCCAGGCGCCAAACTCCGACGATAGTGGGAATCGATGAGCCTTATGCACACGGGCCAATCGCGCCGCCGCGGCACCGGCATCTCCATCGATCGCGATGTCGATATCGGCAATCGGGCGCCCAGCAATCGCATCCCGCACGCTGCCACCGACAATCCATGCACCCACGCCAACTGCCGAAAGCGGTGCGCGCAGCTGCTCGATACTCACCCCACGTGCACCCGGGGAAGACGAGGGCCCATCGCGCAGGTGACCTCATAATTAATTGTGTGCCGCCATGCGGCGAGTTCTTCTGCAGTAATGAGCTCGTGGCCCTGACGGCCCAAAAGAACGACCTCATCTCCCACGTGATCCACCGATTCCGGGCCAAGGTCGACGGTCAAATTGTCCATTGACACCGCACCGACCACGGGAACACGACGATCATTCACCAACACCTCAGCGACATTGGCGTAGGCACGCGAGTACCCGTCGGCGTACCCCACTGGAATCAGTCCAATTTGGGTACCGCGCTCCGCACGCCAGGTCCGCCCATACCCAACACTCTCGCGGGAACGAATCGTCTTAGTCAACGCCAGGTGCGAGACCAACGACATCGCCGGACGCAAGTTATGGAGCGTGGGATCCTCGTGAAATGGCGAACAGCCATACAACGCAATGCCACATCGGACCATGTCAAACCTGGCATCCGAATCGCGAAGGGTCGCGGCGGAGTTTGCCGCATGCACCGTCGCATCCGGAAAGACGTCCCGCAATCGCTGCACCACGCTCCGGAATCGTAGTAACTGCTCGCGGAAAAACCCTGCATGCTCACCATTGAGATCATCCGCGGTCGCAAAGTGCGTCATCAGCCCCACAACGGTGGCCTGTCCCACGCGCGCAGCATCAATGAGCGCCGCTGACTCATCAATCCGGACCCCCAAACGCCCCATCCCAGAGTCCAATTTGAGGTGTATCCGCCGCACACCGACCGCATCGGCATACCCAATCGCCCGAGGAGCCCAGACCACAACCTCTGCATGCGCACTCGCCGCACGCCCCCATTCGGCACCGGTGAGTGCACCCAACACCAAGATCGGTGCGCCGACGCCCGCTGCCCGCAACTGCTCGGCCTCGCCGACGGTCTGCACGGCGAGGTCAGTTGCGCCATTCGCGAGTGCAATCTCTGCACTCAGCACGGCGCCGTGGCCGTAGCCATCGGCTTTGACCACCGCCATCACCCGAGCAGTACCCGACGCGGCAACGATCGCGCGCACATTGTGTGCAAGCGCACCGCGATCAATCACAATGCAGGCGCGCTCCGGCGTGCCGCTCACCGCGTATCTCCGATAGCACGCATCCGGGCATCGTCGATCGCGCCAGGAATCTGTTCAACGAGATCACCCGCGAGCGTGCCGTCACCATGACCCGCTCGCGCACCGGCGCGTGCATGCACGACGACTGCCGCTGTGGCAGCGAAGGTCGCATCCAGCCCCTTTGCAAGGAGGGCGGCGATGATTCCGGTCAACACATCTCCTGAACCTGCGGTTGCGAGCTCCGGCCCCCCATCTCGGGCAACAGTCACCGTTCCATCGGGGTCGCAGACAATCGTGCCAGGCCCTTTCAGCACCACGACCGCACCGGTCTGATGGCAGAGCGTGATTGCGGCTGCAAGCCGATCATCGTCCACCTCGGAGCGATCACAGCCAAGCAGTCGCGCAGCCTCGCCAGAATGAGGGGTGATCACTGTTGCCTGAGTTCGATGCTGCAACAGATCATGATGGCCGACGAGGTGCCACAAGGCGTCTGCGTCGCAGACCACCGGCAATGCAAGCTCTGCCATGAGCTGGCGCACGAAGTCCCCAGTGTGGGCCGCCCGTCCAATTCCTGGCCCGAGGGCCACTGCACCGGCGCGCGCCGATTGGGCGAGGACCTCCGGAATTGATATCGGCCCAAAACTCCCATTGATATCGTCGACTGCGGCGCACATGATCTCGCGTGTCATCGCTGCCATCACTGGCTGTACCTGACGGGGAACAGCCGCGACAACCAGGCCCGCACCCGCACGAAGACTCGCCTGCGCACTCATGATGCCCGCGCCGGTCATCCCGGGCGCACCTGCCACAACAAGGATCGCTCCCGCCGAATACTTCTCTGCGCCCTCACCCTTTGGTGGAATTCCGGCAGCAGCCTCAAGATCTGCACACCATGCAACCGGCGTCGATCGCACTGCACCGGGAATACCGATGTCGGCCACGACAACATCTCCTGCATGCGCACGACCAGGGTGAATGCGCAGCCCGGGCATATCACCGTGATAGGTCACCGTGACATCAGCGCTGATCACACGCCCGGCGACTCGACCGGTATCGGCGTCAACTCCCGTGGGCACATCAAGCGCAACAACAGGACCAGGCCATTCCTCGGCCCACGCGAGCATCGCATCGATTAGTGATCTCGGGGCACCGTGCGCCCCCGTCCCCAAAAGCGCGTCCACGAGCACCGCGCCCTCTGGACGGAGTGCCCCGGCATCAAATGGGGCAAGCGACACACCCAATGAGAGGGCGATATTGCTCATCGCATATGCATCCGGTGACCGTGGTGCCAATCCATCAGGAGAGAGCACCTGCACCCGCCATCCGGACTCGGCGAGATGCCGCGCGACCACCATGCCATCACCTGCGTTGTTGCCGGTCCCCACCATGACGATCGCATGATGGGCATCGGGAAATCGCTCTCGAATACTGAGGGCGCTCTCGAGCCCTGCGCGTTCCATCAGCAATAACCCGGGAATACCGAATCGACGAGTCGCATCCGCATCGGCATCGCGAAGTGCCGTCGCCCCAAAGAGCGGCGTCAGCCCATGAAAGGGTGCGGCGGTTTGTGAGCGAGCAGTTGACACCTCACTATCCTACGACGCCGGCTGTGCAATCACGACACACGCCCTCAGCCGGCCTCAAGGACCGCGACTGCAGCTGCCATCCCCCGACTGTGGGTCAACGACACGTTTACTCGTGCGACGCCCAATTCGGCAGCGCGCGCCGCATAGCGACCCGTTAGTACGATTTGTGGCGCACCGCGATGTCGCACAACCTCCACCTCACGCCAGCGGGTCATTCCAATGCCAAGCGCCTTACCGACTGCCTCTTTGGCAGCAAACCGCGCCGCAAAGTGCTGTGCCGGGAATGCACGCGAGTGGCAATATGACGCCTCATCGGTCGTGAAACACCGCTCCGCAAACCGTGGCCGGCGATCGAGCGCCTGCGCGATCCGATCAATTTCAATCAGATCTATGCCCACGCCAATCACCGCCATTTTCCGACCTACTCGACGGTGACGGTTTTCGCGAGATTACGTGGCTGATCCACGTTGAGCCCGCGGGCCGTGGCCATCTCATACGCAAACAACTGCAGTGGAATCACGGTCGTTAACGCCGAGAGTAGCGGTGTCGTTTTTGGCGTCCACAAGACATCGTCTGCATGTTGCTCGATCTCGCGGTTTCCTTCGGTGGCAACCGCAATCACCCGGGCACCCCGTGCCCGCACCTCTTGGATATTCGACACAATTTTGTCGAAGACATGTCCATCCGGCGCCACCACGACCACAGGTGACCCCTCCTCGAGGAGGGCGATGGGTCCGTGCTTCATCTCTCCGGCCGGGTAGGCCTCGGTGGGGATGTAGCTAATCTCCTTGAGTTTCAGCGCGCCCTCAAAGCACACCGGCACACCGACATGACGGCCAAGGAATAAAAAGAATTCACGGTCCCGATATCGCTGCACGACCTCGGCAACTTTATGTGCGTAAGACGAGGCCAGGTACCCCTCAATGAGGTCGGGAATCTCGCGTAAATCCTCTGCCAGTTCCGCAGCACCCGACGGATTCAAGGCCCCCTTCAGGCGACCAATCTTTAACGCCAGGAGCGCCAACGCCATGACCTGAGCCGTGTGTGTTTTGGTTGCCGCAACACCAATCTCAAGCCCCGCACGGGTATAGATCGCGCCGTCGGCATCACGTGTGGCCTGCGAGCCCATGATGTTTGTGAGGGCAACCACGTGGGCGCCCCGCTCACGTGCAACACGCATCGCCGCCAACGTATCTGCGGTTTCGCCACTCTGGGTAATCCCGATCACCAAATCGCCAGGCCCTGCGAGGCAGGTGCGATAGCGATATTCCGAAGCGACTTCGACTGAGACCGGGATGCGTGCCCAGTCCTCCATCAGATAGCGACCAATCAATCCCGCGTGATACGAGGTGCCACAGGCCACAATGTGGACCCGCTCGATACGCGACAGCGCACGGATGTCGAGTCCAAGTTCATCGATGTACACCGAGCCATCGGGGCGCAGCCGATCACCAATCGTGTCCCACAGTGCCGACGGCTGTTCGTGGATCTCCTTGAGCATGAAGGTGTCATACCCCGCCTTCTCAGCGGCGTCTTCATCCCAATCAACCCGTTCAGACGCACGTGCCACTGGCCCGCCCGTTGCGCCGAGCACCGTGATGCCAGCTGTATCGAGTACGGCGATATCGCCATCTTCAAGATTGACAATGTCGCGTGTGTGATTGAGAAATGCAGGGATCGCCGAGGACAAAAACGCCTCGCCCTCTCCCACCCCGACAACAAGCGGGCACTCATAGCGCGTGCCGACGAGGCGCCCCGGCTCATCGAGGTGCGCGACCACAAATGCATAGTGGCCAGCAATCTTTGGCACGATTGCGCGCACCGCCTCAACCAGGTCTCCCTGATAGGCCTGGGAAATGAGGTGCGGCAGCACCTCCGTGTCGGTCTCGCTCAAAAAGACCACGCCACTGTCTTGCAGTTGATGGCGCAACTCTGCGTAGTTTTCGATGATGCCATTCATCACCACAGCGACCCGGCGATCTGCAGAGAGATGTGGGTGGGCATTTACCTCGGTGACCCGACCGTGGGTCGCCCACCGTGTGTGTCCAAGACCGGTCGTCGCCGCCGATGCAACTCCGAGATCGTCGCTGGCTGCACGCAGCTTGCTTAAGTTGCCCACCGCGCGCACCACCGAGAAGCCGTCGGCAGGATCACCGACGAGCGCGAAACCCGCGGAGTCGTAGCCCCGATACTCCAGCCGCTCGAGTCCTTGCACGATCAGTTCCTGACATGGGCGCCCGCCCACATAACCGATAATTCCGCACATGACTGCCTCCTGGAAGGTGCGTTTAGAGTGAGGAGCTTTCGTCGCCAAGTGCATCCACGACGGCCTTCGCAATCCGCGCGCACCAGATCTCGCATGCATCAATGCTCGGCGCCTCGACCATCACCCGAACCACGGGCTCTGTGCCACTTGCGCGAACCACGACTCGCCCATCTTCGCCGAACTCGGATGCAAACGCCCGAACCTGATGCCAGACATCTTCGGCGGCGTCGAGCTCATTCTTGCGTCCGGTGCGAATTCCGACCAATTGTTGTGGCAAACGCTCCATCACCGATGCTGCATGCGCAAGTTGTTCACCAGAATCCTCAAGCGCTGCAAGCACCATGAGTGCGGCAGCCACACCGTCACCGGTTGGTCCGCTCAAGAGATTGATCACATGACCACTCTGCTCACCGCCGAGTACAAATCCACCTGCGCGCATCTCGGCGAGCACGTACCGGTCCCCCACATCGGTCCAGCGCACCTCAATCCCACGAATTGCCATCGCGCGGCGAAAACCTAAATTGGTCATGGTTGTCGTCACCACGGCATTCCCAGCGAGCGTTCCCGTGCGCTGAAGATGGAGGGCAAGGATCGCAAGAATGTGATCTCCATCGACAACCGCGCCCGTGTGATCGACGGCAAGCATCCGGTCCCCATCACCGTCAAAGGCAAAGCCGAGGTCATATCCGCCCTCACGCACCGCCTTCTGCAGGCCCTCTGGGTGCGTGGATCCACACTGCGCATTGATGTTCACACCGGTTGGTGTGGAGTGCATGACCGTCACTCGCGCCCCAAGCGCACGGAAAATATGCGGCGCGGTCACCGCAGTCGCACCATTCGCACAGTCAACGACCAGTGACACACCGGCCAGCGAGGTCGGGAATCGCTCAATCATGCTGCGGATATAGATCTGTGCGGCATCATCAGTATGGGTAATTGCACCAATTTCTTCGCCAATAACGGGCGACTGCGCAGTGGCATCGGCCATCCGATGCTCAATATCGAGCTCTTGGGCGTCTGCCAATTTGTACCCATCAGGTCCAATCAGCTTGATCCCGTTATCGGCAAACGGGTTATGTGAGGCGCTAATCACCGCTCCTGCCGCGGCGCCGCGAGAGACGACTGCCTCGGCAATTGCGGGGGTTGGCAGAACCCCAAGGCAGACGACATTTCGACCGACGGATGCAATCCCCGAAGCGAGGGCCGCCTCGAGCATCGTGCCGCTGAGGCGAGTATCCCGCCCAATCACGACATGTCCCCCAGGGGCGATACCTGCCCCAAGCGCGCGCCCAAGGGCGACGCATAGCTCCGGAGTGAGGTCGCGGTTGGCAACCCCGCGGACCCCATCTGTCCCAAAAAATGTCCGAGCGGGTTGCGCGGTCACGCCCCCGTACGCGTTAGCGCTTGGAGAACTGCGGCCGCTTACGGGCGCCCTTGAGACCAGCCTTCTTGCGCTCCTTCTCGCGTGCATCACGCGTCAGAAGGCCTTCACGCTTGAGATCTGGACGCAAGTCACCGTCCACAACACACAGTGCGCGCGCAATACCGTGGCGCAATGCCCCGGATTGACCGGACGGTCCGCCGCCATCGAGGCGCGCGATCACGTCAAAGCGACCTAAGGTTCCCGTGGTCACCAGCGGCTTGAGGGCATTGGTCACCAACACACGCCGACCGAAGTACTCCTCAGCAGGGCGTCCGTTGCACAGAATGCGGCCCTCTCCTGGCGCCAAGATTACCCGTGCAACCGAGGTCTTACGCTTTCCGGTGGCGATGAAACGGCCAAGCTGATCAGTCTTCATGCGGGGACCTCTGCCTTACGCTCAACACGGAACGGCTGTGGGTTTTGCGCACCGTGTGGGTGCTCGGGGCCAGCGTAAATCTTCAATTTCGTCAATTGCTTGCGACCAAGGCTGTTCTTGGGAAGCATGCCGCGCACGGCCATACGAATCACCTCTTCGGGGTGCAGCTTGAGCTGCTCGCCCAACGTCCGGCTGCGCAATCCACCTGGATATCCCGTGTGCCGGTAATACTTCTTGTCACGAAGTTTCTGGCCGGTGACAGCGATCTTCTCGGCGTTGATCACCACCACAAAGTCGCCGGTATCGGCGTGACGGGTAAACCACGGAGAGCGCTTGCCGCGCAAGGTCTCAGCGATCGATGTCGACAAACGACCAAGGTTTTGCTCGTTTGCGTCGACGATCCACCATTGGCGGTCAACAGTTCCAGCTTTGGCACTCAACGTCTTCACGGTGGTCCGCGTCCCTCCAGATAATGGCAATGCAGTTGCCAGCCTATTCCTCTCGGCCGACCGCGGAGATTACGAGAATCTGCGCCGCTGTGCAACCCATGTACGCAGATACCCAGCTTTTTTGCTGTCGTCCGAGCAAGAATGTTCAATGTGTTCGTAACAATTGATGCGAACGCGGACGACGTTTCGCATCGATTACCGTCACAAAAGGTCAGGTCGCATGTCGTCACATCCAGTTGATCGGTGCATCGCCGTCGCTGCACATGGACGTCGATGCCAACAATCAACCTATCGCGGAAGCCCGTACTGCTGGCATCACACCCAAAGCCGCAAGGTCCCGGCCCCAAGTCGCGTCGGGTCGCGTTCACCACGCGCCCAACAGCCGGTCGTGATTGGGTTACCGACCCCCATCGAGCTGGCACCCACAACCGCGCCGGAGCGCATTGCCAGCCAACTCAATAAGGGCCAACTCGAGCAACTCGCCCGATTTCTCGAAAATCCCGACGACGGCAGCTTCGCAATCTCGCGCGCCCACGGCTACGTCGAGGTGCGCGAGGTGATGCATCCGCTCCCTCGCACCGGAACGTAGTCCGAGACCGTTATTCCCACTCGATGGTGCCCGGCGGCTTTGAGGTGATGTCGAGTACCACGCGATTCACGCCTGCCACCTCGTTGATAATCCGACTGCTGATCTGTTGCAAGAGATCGTGCGGCAAACGCGCCCAATCGGCAGTCATCGCGTCATCCGAGGTGACGGCGCGAATAACGATTGGGTAGGCATAGGTGCGCTCATCGCCCTGAACGCCGACACTCTTGACCGCAGGCAGCACCGCAAAGCTTTGCCACAACTCCCGATAGAGGCCTGCACGACGTATTTCCTCCTGCAGGACGGAGTCGGCGTGGCGCAAGATCTCAAGTCGTTCGCGGGTCACTTCACCGATGATGCGTATCGCAAGTCCGGGGCCAGGGAATGGCTGACGCCAGACCATGCGCTCAGGAAGCCCGAGTTCTTCACCGACGACGCGTACCTCATCTTTAAAGAGTTGGCGCAGCGGTTCGACCAATTCGACGCCCATGTCCTCGGGCAGGCCACCCACATTGTGGTGACTCTTGATCTTGGACGCATCGCGGGAGCCTGATTCGATCACATCTGAGTACAGGGTTCCCTGCACGAGGAACCTGACTCCACCCAGCTTCTCCGCTTCCTTTTCAAAGGTGCGAATGAACTCACGACCAACAATTTTGCGCTTGTCTTCTGGGTCGGTCACACCAGCAAGTTCGGCCAGAAAGTGATCTTGGGCACGGACATGCACCAATGGCACCTTGAAATAGGTGCCGAAGGCCTCCTCGACCTGGGTCCCCTCATTCATGCGCAACATGCCGTGATCGACGAAGATGCAGGTCAAACGATCGCCGACCGCACGATGCACAAGCAGTGCCGCAACTGCAGAGTCGACGCCACCTGACAGCGCACAGATCACGCGCTCATCGCCAACCTGGGCGCGAATACGGGCCACCTGATCCTCGATGACCTGCACGGGAGTCCATGTGGGTGCACATGCGCAGATCTCAAACAAGAAGGTCTTGAGCAAATCGGTGCCGTACGGGGTGTGCACGACCTCGGGGTGAAACTGCACGCCATACATCCCACGGGCCGTATCCTCCATGGCCGCAACGGGGCTACTTGCAGTGCGGGCAGTTGCCGTGAATCCCGAAGGGGCGCTCATGACCGCGTCGCGGTGGCTCATCCAGCACTCGTCCATTGGGACATCGCGCAGGAGCCCGTCCCGCCCCAGCACCTCAAGCGGGGTCTTGCCAAATTCCGCGGTCCCAGTGGGTGCAACATCTCCGCCGAGGGCCTGCGCCATACTCTGCATTCCGTAACAAATCCCCAGGACCGGCACACCAAGCCCGAGTAGCTCTGGATTCAGCGCAGGGGCGCCCGCTTCATACACCGAGGCGGGGCCACCCGAGAGCACCAGACCTTTTGGCT
>Ga0164296_1003289_pt1 | contig 15329 bp, 14 predicted proteins | sample GEODES057metaG_FD_113533 | JGI IMG/M metagenome (GOLD analysis project Ga0164296, IMG submission 113533) | Dystrophic lake water microbial communities from Trout Bog Lake, Wisconsin, USA - GEODES057 metaG | ecosystem: Environmental > Aquatic > Freshwater > Lake | place: USA: Trout Bog Lake... | reverse complement strand
GATACATATCGGGAATCTTGTACTTGTACTTGTACTTGTACTTGTACTTGTACTTGTACTTGTACTTGTACTTGTACTTGTACTTGTACTTGTACTTGTACTTGTACTTGTACTTGTACTTGTTAATTTTTTTAATTTTTTTATTTTTTAATTTTTTTACACCCTATTGCATCATACCCATGGCTCAAGAAATACCCGTCATCGACCTTAGCCCCTTTTGGTTGGAGCCCAAAAGTTCAACCCTTACAAAAAACCTATTAGTTCAAATCGATTCAGCTTTAAAGCAAACAGGTTTTTTGTGCATTAGAGGTACCCCAGTTAGTCCAAGCTATGTTAAGACAGCGCAGTCCGTTGCCCAAAAATTTTTTGATTTGCCGTTAGATGAGAAAATGAAAAATGCAGCTATCGAGTTCAAATCAAGAGGGTTCACGGCCTTGGGAGAACAAGGCCTTTCCTATGCTATGGACGCCGATGATTTGAAACAAAATACAGCCCAGCCCTCAGATCTCTTTGAGCGGTTCAGAATAGGTCCCATCGATGATTTTCAAAGCCTGGGGGACGCTGTTAAACCCTTCCTACAAAGTGCATACGCGCCCAATCAATGGCCTAAAAGTATCCCGCTTTTTGAGCCAACGATGAAAAACTACTACCGCAAAATGGACCAACTATCCAAAGATCTATTGAAGATCTTTGCACTTTGTTTAGGCCTAGATGAATTATGGTTTGAGGACAAAGTAAATCATTCAATGTCCTCCTTGGCCATAAATCACTACCCTGCCCAGGAAAAGCCAGCACTACCAGGTCAACTCAGGGCAGGTGCTCATACTGACTTTGGAACATTAACTATAGTTGCCGCAACCACTGGCCCTGGGGGATTACAGATTAGAGACAAACAAAAACAATGGATCGATATTGACACTACACCCAACTGTTTTGTCATAAACATTGGAGACATGATGGCGCAGTGGACAAATGACCGTTGGGTATCAACGGTGCATAGAGTCGTAAATCCACCCAGTGAAATTGCCAATAAAAGTCCCAGGCTATCTATGGTTTACTTTCACCAACCCAACCCTGAAGCTATCATATCTTGCATACCCACTTGCAACGATATCAATAATCCACCAAAGTACTCCGATACTTTGGCTGGAACCTATATCTCGGAGAAAATTAATCGAAATTTCAAAAGTTACAGATCAATTTAGTGGCTAATAAGGATTAGCCGATTCTTATGATTTTGGTGCATTTATCTCCCAATGCACTATCATGAATTATAAATTCATCATTACGGTGCGCTCCTAAACAATATAACCCTCCTGTAGTGAAAAAATCTTCTCACCTGTCATTGACATCCTAACCAATGAGTAGCGTCGTAAAAGCGCAATAAGTCGTGATGAAGCAGTTTCAAATCTTTTTGAAACTCCAACCAATTGTTATTTTTAGCTATCGAGCTTCTAAACGCATCCAAAAACTCCGCCTTTAACTCTTTTTCGTTGACCCCCCTGATCTGTCCTTGGTCAAGGACTATATTGCCCTTTGCGTAAATTCGTTCAATATGGCCTTTATGTGCTCGACCCATGACTTTATGAATTAATTCAACGTCAGGAACGACTCCAGCCTCATCATCGAGTGAGTCCACATCTAAGCAAATTAAGTCTGCGGCGTACCCGGGTTCAATTTTTCCTGCAGGCGTTAGTGTGTCTTTGAGGCTTCCTACAATACTACGTCGACCCCTTTGTGATGCAAACTCCCACCACTGTGACAAGCTCACCTCTTCTTTAAAACCCCAACCACTATGAAGCAAGGAGTTTAGGCGTAACTCACGAAGTGCGTCATCGTCTTCATCTAAACCCATGCCGTCTAGACCCATTGCTACACGACATCCCTTGGTGATCATTTCACGCACATTTGCAACACCCGAGCGCAGATGAAGATTAGAGCTGGCGTTGACAGCAATAGTGACCTCTCTTTGGGCCAACAGATCCAGCTCCTCTGGGCTTGCCCATGTGCAATGAGCAAGTGTCAATCGGGGCGAAAGCAACCCCAAATCGTCTAAGTAATTTAAGATCCCCTTTGGATACTCTTTATCTGCCCAAACTCTTTGGTAACGTGACTCAAGGAGATGCATGTGCACAGGCATGCTGTATATTGCACTTGCATCAGCAATCGACTCAAGCAGTGCTTTTGAACACCACTGGACTCCGGTGGGACCCATTTGAATGGTTGCGGACTCATCCAGGCCATGGGATTTTAAAGATAACGATAAATCAACAACACTTTGAACATATTGTTTGGGATTAATACTGGTTGCGGTAAATCGACTAAATATTGAATCCCTTATGTGGGGACTTATTGCCAACTTAACTTGCTCGTCTGGGGCGTAGGCTACACCGTTTTGATCTCTAACTGACACTGCAAAACCGATTTGAATACCAACATCTTTAGCCGCCTTTGCCACACGCAGTACCTCTTCTTCAAAAGGCATTCCGCCTTGAACTCTTGTGTAGTGCACCATGAGCGCGGTAACTCCGCCTCTAAGCGCTCGCACAAATGAGTTAGCAGCAACTAAGTAAGGGTCTATTGGAGGGAGCAAAGCCATCATGGGCAGCCAACTCTCGAGCGGTCTTGCATATGCCCCTAGGGTACTGGACTTTAGGCTGCGCGCGTGATCGTGAGCATTCGTTAAAGCAGGTAAAACAAGTAAAGGCTTGAGTGGTGAATTGTTATGCAATTCAAGATCGTGCCTGAGTGGCTCTAGTGGCTCTACAGTTTTGATAACACCGGATTCAAATGATATGGATAATGGACCCATGGCCTCTGAATTTCCCGGGGAACTCACACAATTTGAAGCAAATAAAACAGAACTATCCATGGTAGAAAAAATATTGCTTAATTATTTATAAAAGTTGGTGAACCAACAATCCCAGCAAAGCGGTAGACTTTGGTTGGGCAGGATCCTACGTATGCAGGAATAACATTCTGTTTACCGATCTACACCTCAAGCGATAGAGACACGTTGCGTTCGGTGTGGATGTTAATCATCAAATTTTTCTGAGTGGTTACTACGCGTTTCACCTTGCAAGAATGCAAGGTACTTTCTCCAACCGCCAAATTCACTTATATCTCGAGCACCTAACTGACCACTTTGCTCACAAATGAATCCTGTGACCCACTCACCGCTTTGCAGTTCAACTTTGCCCAAACCAAGAGGTGAGGGAATTTTTTCTAAAAACGAACCTAAATTCGTAACAGGCATCTCATAGACCTCCAACTCAATTCCAACGCCGCCAGCACCTACTCTGAATAAACCAGGTTTCTTTGGATTTGTGTTTGCTAAATCATAAAGTCTGTAGGTGGGCGAAGTCAGAGTGGGGCCGAGCAAACGTGAGCCACGCTCTATCAACTGCGAGTTCAGCGGCATCCCGGTTAAATGAGCACCGACGACGGCAATTTTTATTGTGGGAGCGCTACGCGGGAGAACACTTAAATCAGACTGAACACTCTCAACCGCACTTATAGAGTGGGTTCTCTGCCGTAAGTATCGCCCTAGTGGCGCCGTTACTCCAGACTCCCACGCATGCGCAGTTTTAATAAGTGCCGCATCTAAACCGTTGGGAGCAATAAAAGTAACGCCAAACGGTAAGCCGCTCTTGGAGATTGAATGCGGAACTGCCAAAGCGCAAAGACCCAATAAGTTTACAAAATTAGTATATTGCCCCAACTGTGAGTTCTTCATTATGGGGTCCATGGAGAGATCCTCAAAGGTGGGTGCTGTAACAACGGTTGGAACCATTAGAGCGTCCATATTTGTCCATAATTTCTCGCACTCTTTTCGTAGAATCTCAAGCTTGTACCGAGCCTTAAAAGAATCTACTGAGCTATATTTTTTCGCACTTTGAATGACTTCTTTAACAACTGAATTGATTTCATCAGGTTGTGTTTGTATGAATTCCTCAATGCTTGCGTAGCGCTCTGCAACCCAGGGACCGTTGTAAAGCAACTCAGCTACTTCGTAGAAGTGAGTCATATCAATGCTTACCAACTCAAATCCTTTATCTTTTGCAAGTTGCATGGCTTCACCGTAGCATAGATCAAAGCCTAATTGCTCTGAACAACCGCTAACAGAGGGGACCCCCAAGCGAATAGTTTGTCGTGCCCCCCCTAGCCAAGGAACTGCAGGCGCATAGTTCTGATACTTTGGTTCATGCTCAGCCCCCTCCATAATACTCATCACAAGGGACGCATCTGGCACAGTGAGTGCAAATATTGAAACTACATCAAGAGTTAGGCAGGCAGGGACAACACCTTTCATTGGAATACTGCCCGGACTAGCCTTTAGACCAACTATATTATTTAAACCCGCTGGAACACGACCCGATCCTGCTGTGTCAGTACCCAAGGAAAAAGGAACGATTCCTTTGGCCACAATAACCGCAGAGCCCGAGCTTGAGCCACCGCTCACGTATTCGGGATCAAAGGAGTTGGGGACGGCTCCGAAAGGTGACCTTGCCCCTACCAACCCAGTAGCAAATTGGTCTAAGTTGGCCTTACCAATACAGATGGCACCAGCTTTTAAAAGTCTTTCAACAACAAGCGCACTCTCATTAGGCGTGTAAGCAAAGGCAGGGCAACCGGCTGTGGTGGGTATAAATGCTAGGTCTATATTATCTTTAACAACAAAGGGTACACCGTAAAGCGGTAAATCATTAAAATTTTGTTGTTCAACATAATTAATTTGCTGGGTTATGTCGATCATCTTGCATCGGTATATCCAAGCAACATCATTTGCGTCTAGTGACTCCAGAAGTTGTGCTATCAAAGCACTTGGGCGATGACCATGCAGACTATAAGCCTCTAACCACTCTTGAATGCCTAGCGGAAAATCATGCATTTGCAATACCTTTTAATAGTAACTCTGAGCTTGTGCTCCACCCAACGATACCTCCTTGGGCCACAATCATGTCAATCGTTGACTGCTTGAAGTTAGGAAAGTAACTTTGTGTTGCATCCTCGATTAGCAAACAGTCAAAGCCCCGGTCATTGGCCTCACGCATGGAGGTCTGAACGCAGACTTCAGTCGTAACACCTGTAAAAATCAAATGAGTGATGCCCTTATGAATTAGCAACTCTTCTAAATTTGTTTTATAAAAGGCGCCTTTCCCTGGTTTATCGATGACTATCTCATTGGGTAGTGGTTTTAGTTCATCAACAATATCACTTCCGTACTCCCCCCTAACCAACAATCGACCCATAGGGCCGAGGTCACCGATTTTTAAACTGGGATTACCTCGGTTCAGTTTACTTGGGGGGCAATCTCCTAAATCTGGTAAGTGACATTCACGGGTGTGGACTACTGTGCCAGAGAATGAGCGCCAAAACATCAATAGCTCTTGAATCACTGGGACTATTAAGCACAGTGGGTGTACATCATTACCCAGGCTTTCCCCAAAACCGCCGGGAAGTACAAAGTCCCTTTGCATATCAATAATGACTAGAGCTGTGGTGGCAGGAATTAAATTAAAGCTAAAGGGCTTGGCTGAAATTTGTATCATGCGAGTTCTTCATTTGCGTTTATCAAAGACCCCATATGCATTCCGAGCACACTTCGCTCAGCCACTCCAGCATCCACTTCATATACGATTTGACCACCGGAGATCACTGCGATACGGTCTGAGAGTTGTATGAGCTCATCTAAATCTTCGCTTATGAGTAATACCGCAGTACCTGCATTTCTGGCGTTGATGAGTTTGTTGTGGATCTCTGAGACGGATGAAAAATCAAGACCAAAGACTGGGTTGCTAACCAACAGTAACTTAGTTGGACTAGATAACTCACGGGCAAGAACAGCGCGTTGTACATTCCCGCCTGATAAGTTTGAAATCGGATTTGCGGGGCTAGGTGTTTTGACTCTGAACTGCGCTATCAAAGTTTTAGCGTAGTTATTTAAAGTCTTAAAATTCAAGAAGCCTAGTTTTGAATAAGGTGTTTGGTCAAACACTCTTAGGTATATATTTTGAGCAACAGAGAAACTACTCACACAAGCGTTTTGAAGAGGCTCCTCAGGCAAACTCCTCACACTCAGACGCAGGTTTTGCTCTCTGGTTGCAGTGAAGGGCTCATCTCCAACTTTTACTGTGCCACTTAATCTAGGTCTTTGCCCGGTTAAGCTTTGCATCAACTCCTTTTGACCATTACCTGATACGCCCGCCAAGCCTAGTATCTCGCCGCAGCGAACACTCAAACTCAAGCTATCAATGGCTACATCACCCCTTTCTCCCATCACGCTTAAGTCGCGTATTTCTAAAACAGTATGGATATGCTTTTGAGATGTTTTTTGAGGTAGCTCAAAAACTCGCCTTGATTCACCGACCATCATGTTGGCAAGCATTTGTGTCGATGTCTGATTCACAGACATAGAACCTTCAAGCTTTCCTTGTCTTAACACGCTCACATCATCAGCATAGGCAAAAACCTCTCTAAATTTATGTGTGATTAAGATGATTGAGCAATTTCCTGCATGAGCGAATTTCTTCAAGGACAAGAGTATTTCATCCGCCTCCTGAGGGGTTAGCACAGAGGTGGGTTCATCTAAGATGAGCAATTGGGGATTGAGGATCAGTTGCTTTAGGATTTCAAGCTTTTGTTTCTCACCCGCTGATAACTGATCGGGGCTGCGGTTCAGGGGTAATTTAAATGGCGTAGTAGCAATGAATTTTTCTAACTCTTCGTAAGCTTTACCCCAATTCATCACTGAGGGTAAGTTACCACGAGCAAGTAATAAATTCTCCGCCACTGTCATTGCAGGTATGACAGTAAAATGCTGAAAGACCATACCAATACCCAAGGACCTTGCTTGCGCGAGTGAGTCAATCACTACTTCGCGGTCATTGATTAGGATTGAGCCTGCATCAGGTTTTTGAAAACCAATAACGGTTTTGACTAGAGTACTTTTACCCGCTCCATTCTCCCCTAGCAAGGCGTGAACACTACCTGGCATTACTTTTATGTTCACGTTATCAAGGGCTGTGAAGGCGCCAAAACGTTTGGTGAGGTTGATGGTTTCAAGCTTTAGGGCGAGCATTTTAAGATATTAAACTCAAAGAGTTTTAAGTACGTTAATGACTTCAACGGACGTGGAGACAGCACCAAAAACTCCGCCTTGCATTTTGATCATTTTTACTGCTGCGTCGTGATTGCCCTGATCAGTTGCTCCTGTGCAGTCTTCAAGCATCAAGCACTCAAACCCCCTGTCATTGGCTTCACGCATAGTTGTATGAACACAAACATCAGTAGTTATGCCTGTAAGAATTAGGTTTCTTATCCCCTTAAGTCGCAGTATCAACTCTAAGTCAGTGGCACAAAAGGAGCCTTTACCTGGTTTGTCAATAATTAGCTCGGACAGCAAAGGCGCCAACTCAGGGATGATCTCCCAACCCATCTCACCCCTGACCAAAATCCGCCCACAGGGTCCTGGGTCACCGATACCTGCACCAATTTGCTGAGACCTCCAACGTTTGTTTTCGGGTAGATCAGACAGATCTGGTCTGTGTCCCTCTCTTGTGTGAATCACGAAGAGACCCTTTTGACGCGATAATTTCAACAAAGCTTTAATAGGCTCAATGGGCTTTCTGGTAAGGCTTAAGTCGTATCCCATTTTGTCAACATACCCGCCAATTCCGCAAAAATCAGTCTGCATATCAATAATGATCAACGCCGTATTGTCATGCGTTAGGTTCAAATCAAATGGCCAAAGATACGGGGTTGCTTGAATAGAGGGCATAGGAATTGTTTCTATAAGTCAGTGGGTCTGGCAGAACAAGGATCTAGGGAACTAGGGGTCTAATTAGTAGGAGGCAGTAGGAAGTGTTTTTTGAAAAATAACTCACTTAAAGGCCTGGCGAAATGGGGTTAGGTTCCTCACCCATATACTCTCTAACTGGCGGAGCAAAACCACAACTCGAACCGTCTTTGACCTGAATGCTTGAGTCCCAGGGGAGTTTATAAGTACCATCCACCATGTCTTTCATGAAGGTATAAGGGCAATCTTGAGCGCCGCCCTTTACAGCGACGTAACCGCGGTGATAGAGTTGATAGATGTTGTTTTCAACGCCCCAAACACTGCGAGCCTCTCGAACCAGGTCTGGACGCACCTCAGCGGTGATGATTTCATCTGCTCGAGCGCCGCCTTGAACCATGACGGTGCCGTCAAAATTACAAAACATTCCCTCGCCCATTGAGTCAAAGGTGCCGTCGCTTCCGCACATGCAAACACTTGCCGTGACCGCAAGGTTTTGAAATGCATTAGATTGATTTGTAACTGACCATGCGTGGCGAATAGGGGCTGTATAGCCAGCTGTCCTGATTATGATCTCTGCACCCTTGTAAGCAACTTCGCGAGCCATTTCAGGAAACATACCATCATGACAAATGATTAGTCCTATTTTGCTGCCCTTAGGGCCATTGCAAACCGGTACTCCCAAATTTCCTGGCTCCCAAGGTTCTACTGGAACCCACGGGTGCAACTTACGGTAATAAAGCTGAATGCTACCGTGGTCGTCGATGATTAGACCCGAATTAAAGGGGTTTCCGTTGGGGTTGCGCTCCATGATTGAGAAACAACCCCAAATACGGTTACGTATGCATGCCTCTTTAAACAAGCTGACCTCAGGTCCGTCTAAGCTTACCATCAACTCATCCGAGGTACTCATGCTCAGGCCTTGAAGGGAGTACTCTGGGAATACAACCAAATCCATAGTACTTAAGTTTCGCCTGGCTTTATCCACCATTTTGCAAATCACCTGGGTTTGTGAATTGAGTTGATCTGAAGTGTCAACGACGGGCAATTTTAATTGGACTAAGCCAATGACAACTCCTTCGGGAGATTTATTTAATCCACCTAATCCACTCATTTTTTAACTCCTTTATTTTGCAACACTAAGCTCACTGGGAGATCCTTTTATGGTTCTGTTTGGCGCACAAGTTAGGATCAATATTAATAAGGTTAAAGCGTAGGGAATTGCATTAAAGAGGTTATATCCTTTACTAAAACCGACCGATTGAAGTGCAGGACCGATTGCACCAGCCCCCCCAAACACAAGCGCCGCATACAAACAGTTCAACGGGTTCCAGCGAGCATAAATGACTAATGCAACAGCCATTAGGCCTTGACCACTTGAGAGTCCTTCATTCCAACTACCGGGGTAGTACAAAGACAGGGACGCACCTCCTATACCTGCAATCAGTCCGCCGTAACAAGTTGATAAGATTCTCTCTTTGGCAACCGAAGCACCTATCGCAAGCGCCGCAGTTGCAGAATCTCCAACCATTCTTAAATTAAGACCCCACCTGGTATTTTTAAACGCCCAGTTAAGCGACAGCGCAAGTGATACCCCAACAGGAAATAGTGGGTTAATGTTTAGCGCCTGAACCACTTTGGATGAGTCGCTCCAAAAACCAAGGGATATGTTTGAGAGTTGCGCAGCTTGGGGTTGAATGAGGGGCTTACCAAAATAAAATGCCAATCCTGTACCTAACAGCATAAGTCCGATGCCAACTGCAATATCGTTCACTCTCGGCAAGGAGCACAGAATTCCGTGCAAAGCGCCCAAAAATGCCCCAGCCAAAGAGGCTACCAAAACCCCAACCCAAGGCAAGCCGCTCCACAGTGAGCCAGCAAAACCGGCCATAGCAGAAAATACTAGCACCCCCTCCAAGCCCAAATTAATACGCCCTGATTTTTCAGTAATACATTCCCCCAAGCTCACAAAAAGAAATGGTGTACCTACTCTAATCGCACCACCCATTATTGCGAGCAATATGTCCGAGAGTATGTCCAAGTTCATGGTTTCACTGCGCGTGTTTGAATTAGCAGTCCCAAGCGGCCTCTTGCCGCCTCAGACGCCAAAGTTATAACCAATACAAAACCAAGTAGCACCTGAACAGAGGCGTCGGGCATACTTAAGTGACGCTGTAGCATACTGCCAGCGGCTGCGAAACCGCCAAGCAAAATTGCGACCGGTAAAATTGCTAAGGGCTGATGCCGAGCAACAAAGCTCACCAAAATACCTGTATATCCCAGCCCCTCAATGAGTGAGGCGTTTGCAGCCGTGTGCACTGCAGCGACTTGTATGCCTCCGGCCAAACCCGCGCATCCCCCACCTAGCGCACATGCCATGATCGTCAATCGGTTAACTGGAACGCCTACAAGTTTTGCTGCTCTTGAATTACCACCCACCAAACGTGTAGCGAAACCATTGGTGCTGAGGTACAGCCAAACAAAAGAAATTAAACACAACATGATGCCCCAAACTAATCCCCAATGGACATCAAAGTCGAGTATGTTTCCAATTTGAATTGAGCCCTCCAAAGGTCTTGTTGATGGTTTATTTAAACTCAAAGGATCTTTTAAAACATCCTCTACCAAAAACTTAAATAAATTTATAGCTATATATCCCATAAGTAAACTACTTATAGTTTCGTTTACTCCCCTGTATTGGCGCAATACCCCAACCAACGCAATCCAGGCAGCCCCAGCAAAAACAGAGGCAAGCAAAACGCAAAATGAACCTATCACTCCACCAGGTAGGGTAAAGAGATAGGGCAAGGTTGCGCATGCTAAACCACCAACCGCAAGCGCTCCCTCGCCCCCAATGACGATGAGACCTGCTTGCGCGGGTATAGCAACGCATAAAGCAGTAAGTATCAATGGGGCAGCCCGCTGGAGTGAGTTTTGCAAAGAGAAAGCGTCACCAAAAGCGCCCATAAATAAAAGAGTCCAGACCTTTAGGGGATCAAAGCCCCCGAATGCAGCGAATATTCCAAAGAGTAAAAGGCCTGCGAGCACAGAGGACAATGGTAGCAATACTCCTTCAAATAACGAGATCCAAAAGAATTTCACTTTAATCCTATGTTAAAAATATTACTTAAACTCCACTGTCGGAGCCTCTTGGACAAGCAGGCCTTGGTGACTAGTTTGAGAAGACTTTTATTTTTTAAATCTTTCCAATAACTCCCTCAACCAGATAGCCCATACTCTCCAGTTCGATATCTGTTTGTTTAAAGGACTTGCCCTTTGGAATAACAATCTTGCCAGTGTTATCTTTAATCTCACCAGCAAATATGTCAAACTTATCGGCAATCATTAAAGCTTTAACTTCTTCAGCCTTCTTCTTCGCTGCGGCAGTAACTGTCGGACCATATGCGGAGGTTTTAACGAAACCTTCTTTCAAGCCACCGCGAACAAAGTTTGGATGGGGTTTACCGGACATAGCCGCATCAATAATAATTTTGTAGGCCGTTATCCAATTCCACTCAGCTCCAGTTAGGTAAGCTTGCGGGGCTAGCTTGGATTGATTTGCATGGTAGCCGCAAACCATTGCACCGCGCTTAGCTGCAGTCTCCACGATCACCTTAGGTCCATCCACGTGCATTGTAAAAACGTCCACGCCTTTGTCTGCCAAACTATTGGTTGCCTCCGCCTCTTTAACTGGCATTGACCAGTCACCAGTGAAGATCACAGTTGTAGTGATTTTTGGATCAACAGATCGAGCACCCATAGTGAAGGCATTGATATTTCTGAGAACCTGGGGGATGGGCTTAGCAGCTATGAAACCAAGCTTTTTAGTTTTTGACATAAACCCAGCAATGACGCCGTTTAAATACTGGCACTCATCGATGTAGCCAAAGAAACTACCCGCGTTCGTAGGATGCTTGCCAGCAGCCCACAATCCGCCGCAATGGGCAAAGCGAATAGCTGGATTTTTACCAGCAAGCGCCAAAACATGGGGGTCAAAGTATCCATAGGATGTTGGGAACAAAAGCTTCACGCCGTCTTGGCTAATCATGCCTTGCATAGCCTTTTGAACTGCCTGTGTTTCGGGTACGTTTTCTTCCTCAACAACCTTCATTCCAGGCATCGCTTTAACTAGCGCTGCAGCCTCAGCGTGAGACTGGTTATATCCGTAATCATCCTTGGGGCCCACATAAATAAAGCCCACCGTCATAGCAGCATCCGCGGCAAAAGAGTTTAAAGCAATTGAGGCCGCGCTCGTCCCTAGTGTTAAGCCACCGGCTAATTGCATCAATTGGCGGCGATTAAATTGCATTTTATCCATGGAAGTCCTTTAAGATTGAATGATTAGTAGAGAGATTTAGAGTTGCGCTTATAGGTTTGTCCTCAACGCTAACACTTAGATCTTGCAAAAGACATGCCAAAGAAAATACTCCATATAATCATATACTTAAATATTTTCTTATGTTTTTATATAAAAAAAATATCCGAGATGGTGCGAACTGAACTTTCTTATTGCTTCAAATTAGTGCATGCATAAGATGTGAGAACTTGGGTAGCCTGTCATGTTTGATATCCACACCTACGTTAGCTTGAGGCTGGCGCACAAGCTTAACCTTGTGCGTTAAGGCACCTGTGCAACATAAATTAGGAACTCTTGGTCAATATATCCACTTTGTTGGGGCTACCCACAAATTCAGGAGATATGGCTCTGATAAAGATGTTTGATAATAGAATCCATATAGATTTAAATCTTTGAGGACGTTATATGCGAACTTAATTGCATGCATTGATTTCTTTCAACCTACACTTATAAAACCAGTGAATTAAATGTATTTTATGGATCAACAAGCCCTCAAAAACTATGTAATTTCTGCCTGTGAAATTAATCAGGTTAGTTTAGATGATGCTCAGACTGCAAGGGTTCTGATGCATTTGAGTAGAACGCAGCTCATCGCTCAGAAGTTAATTGATTACCCGTTTTCTGATGAAGATGAGCTAGTTGAGATCTATAAAATTGTTGAGTAATAAATTAAAGTGTAAAAAATTAAGATGACTAAGAGATCCTTCAGAGATAGCATTGAAGAAAGAATTTTCGATATTCAAGTTAGAGATAAATCAGTTAATGCCTTTACCACTCTATCGCTAGAGCGGGCAAGATCCGAGTCAGATGAGCTTGATCAGTTATCTAGGTCTGGCTCAAAGTTACCTCCTCTTGCAGGCGTACCTTATGCGGTTAAAAATTTATTTGATATTGAGGGAGTCACTACAGTTGCGGGATCCAAAGTGCTTCAAAAGAATTTGCCCGCAAGTCGTGATGCCGTATTGATCAACCGATTAAAGAGTGCTGGAGCAATACTGCTGGGCGCGCTCAATATGGATGAATTTGCATATGGCTTCACAACTGAGAACTCTCACTACGGAGCGACTCATAATCCGCATAAGATTGGGTATATGTCTGGTGGTTCATCGGGTGGCTCAGCAGCAGCAGTTGCCGCTGAGATGGTCCCACTAAGTCTAGGATCTGACACCAACGGATCCATTCGAGTTCCGGCTTCATTTTGCGGTGTTTGGGGATTGAAACCAACGTTTGGTCGTTTGAGCAGAGCAGGTGCATACCCATTTGTAGATAGCATTGATCACGTTGGTCATTTTTCGAAAACTGTTGATCTGCTTTCCTTGTCTTATGATTGTATGCAAGGGCCAGATGAATCTGATCGTTCTTGCATTGTGACTTCAGTCGAGCCGACCCTTGGGGCTATTAATGAAGGACTCAAAGGCTTAAGAATTGGTGTACTTGGCGGGTATTTTGAAGAGAATTCTGGTGCAGTAGCAAAGCTTGCGTTGGATAAAGTTGCCAAAGCTCTTAATGCGCGTGATTTGGTTACTTGGCCAAATGCTGAGTTAGCTAGAGCAGCGGCATTTATAATTACTGCAAGCGAGGGAGGGGCAAGACACCTGCAGCATTTAAAGGAAAGTTACTCTGATCTGGAGCCATTATCCGTAGACCGTTTTATGTCTGGCGTGTTGCAACCTGTAAGTTGGTATATCAAGGCTCAAAAATTTAGAAAAATATACCGCTCACAAGTATTTGAGTTATTCAAGCACTGGGATCTACTCCTTGCTCCTTGTACACCGGTTCAATCCCAGACTATTGGATCAGAGTGGATTGACATCAATGAAAACAAAATGCCTGCCCGTGCATCCATTGGTATATTAACCCAGCCTATCTCCTTTGCCGGTTGCCCAGTCGTTGCTGCGCCGGTTTGGCCAATGGGTACAGAGAATTTGCCTTTAGGGATACAGCTTATTGCTGCTCCGTGGAGGGAGGACGTTGCTTTAAAGGCTGCAAAATATTTAGAAAATGTAGGTGTCAGCAAGACAATATCCATCAAGGCGGTTTGATAGCCGGCAATATGTTGGGTTTGTATTTCTTTTTTTATATGGTTAAAAATGCTTATCAATGATCAACAAACCGTTAATGAATTAACCCTTGCTTTTCTTCGCTACGAGAAGGCTCTAACAGAAAATGATGTGCAAGTTTTGGACGAACTATTTTGGGATAACCATCTAACAATCCGATACGGCGCATCAGAAAATTTATATGGTTTTCAAGAAATTCAAGAGTTTAGAAATAGCCGGTCTCCTAAGGGATTAAACCGGGAGATCACCAAGCAGGTAATTACCACTTACGGATATGAGCTTGGTACGGCTAATATTGAATACACGAACATTGCAACTGGTAAATTGGGACGTCAATCCCAAACTTGGATAAAAACTACTCTGGGCTGGCGTGTTGTGAGCGCACATGTTTCTTGGTTGAATAACTAGATTGACTTCTCACTCCGGACTCAACACCGTCACCCTTTCAGGCGTAAAGTGAGATCTCCCCAGTTAAGAACGCACTCCTTCACTGCGCAACCGCCGGATTTACACCACCTCGCTTTGATCACAAGAGCTTCTTGGTTTCTGGCCCAGTCGCCCTGCTTAGCAGTGCCTCATATCAGATTCTTGTCCATCGGCTCACAGTTTATGCTCCACGCTTGCCTTTCCCACTCTCGGTCGCCCTCAAGCAGTTGCGCTTGCGCTTCGCTCGTCGTGATCAACTTGCGACGGGACTTGCACCCGTAGGTATTGGTGGTACGCAGGAACATGAATGCCAACGCTATTTCAAGCTTGAAATGGCATTTGGAACAACGTCAAATACAGCAGACAAATCTTTTCGGGACGCCTCAACTACCTTACGAACGACTTTAGGTGTGGCCAATTTCATGGCACGGCCCTCAATCCGGGCGCGTCGCTGTGCTGGCAATGTCGCCATGATGTCATCGAGTTTTTTTGCCATATTTGAAGTCCTCAGGAAATCATGAGCAGGGCTTTCATTTTGGCCCTGACGTGCAACATCACATCCGCCGGTACGACGGCCTTTTTCTTCGCCTTACGCACTCTCCAATCCAAGGACTTGACTTGATCTGACAACACGGCGCAGTCAACACCGTCAACTTGGGTCACCACTTCAAACGGGTGACCTTTGATTTTG
>Ga0164296_1003285_pt1 | contig 15347 bp, 8 predicted proteins | sample GEODES057metaG_FD_113533 | JGI IMG/M metagenome (GOLD analysis project Ga0164296, IMG submission 113533) | Dystrophic lake water microbial communities from Trout Bog Lake, Wisconsin, USA - GEODES057 metaG | ecosystem: Environmental > Aquatic > Freshwater > Lake | place: USA: Trout Bog Lake... | reverse complement strand
TGAGCATTGCTTCTTCATCACTATCCCCAGACTGCTCTAAAGCGTCTATGCGTTGAATCAATGTTGATTCAAATTGAGCTGGATTAAAACGTTGCAACAGAACTTGTGAGTCAGCCAAATCATCAATCAACCCAGGGTGAAGATTTAAATACTGAGAGGCCCAGCGCGAGGCACCCAGAATATAAATTAAATTATGGTGAATGAAGGGGCGCTCAACGAGGAGAGACAAATAGTTTTCTCTGCGCAGCAACAACTCCATCCAATCACACCACCTTAATGCACCGGTCTCTTTTGCTGGATCGTTGGCGACCCACAGTGCAGTTTGGCGAATGAGTGCGTATAGTTTAGTTTTGGAGCTCTCTTTGAGATGGTGCGTACGGGGGTGATTGAGGAGAACGTTGACACGCTCGACCAGGGGCGAGTTACGGCTTATCCCCAGCGAAAGCAAATTGATGGCGCCCTCACCAGAATCGCCAGGCTCGCCGGACTCATTTGACCCATTTAGCCTATTTAGCCCATTTGGTCCATTAGGCGAGAGGGACGATTGTGATTCTTGTAGGGGCAGAACATTTGGGACCAGGGTTTTCTTAGTGTCTTGATGGTTATTCGACCCCATTGGGACAGCCTCTTTAGTGCCCAACAAAGATGCGAACTCAGTGCTAACAAATGAGCGGTGACCCTCTAAGGCCAGCAAAAACGCGTGCGTTGAGGCAAAACCCATAGACACGCAGAGCCACTCAAGGTCCGCTGGCAAAGTTGGTAATATGTGCGTTTGTTGATCGTCAAGATACTGAATGCGGTGTTCTAGGCGGCGCAAAAACACGTAAGCACTTTGCAGCTGATGGGCTGAGGTTTCGCTCATTTGCCGAGTTTGAACCAACAAGGAAAGTGCCGTCAAAGTCGGTCTCACCCGCAACTCTGGGAATTGACCCCCTCTGACAACTTGAAGGAGCTGGGTAATGAATTCAATTTCACGAATACCGCCCCGACCTAGCTTGATGTCATTGATGCGCTCAGGCCTGCCCAGTGCAAATCGGACAGCTTGGGCCCGAATTTGTTGATGCAAAAAACGCAGCGAATCAAATATCTCGTAGTCCAAATATTTTCGGTATACAAATGGGGTAACGATTTGAGACAACTCGTTTGGCAAGCCAGCTTGCGAGTGGGGTGCGACCACACGACTTTTGAGCCATGCAAAGCGCTCCCACTCCCGGCCCTGGCTTTGTAAGTATTGCTCTAGTGCGTCCAGGCACATCACGGCGGGACCAGACATACCGTTGGGTCTTAAAGCAAGGTCAATGCGAAATACCCGACCGTGTTCAGTAACTGCATCAATCAAACGCTGTATCTCAAAGACCAATTGAGTGTAGAACTCTTGATTGCTGATGACTTGTACCTGTGCCGCAGCAGCGTTCCAATTCGCGGTCGAGTGGGTCTCGCTGCCTTGCCTACTTAGTAAGGGTCGTATTGCCTCAGAAGATTCTTGCCGTGTCTGCCCTTCATGATCGTAGATGTAGATCAAGTCAATATCACTGGATACATTTAACTCGCAAGCGCCCAACTTGCCCATACCGATGATCCAAAAAGAGGCTGGCTGGCCCAAGGGCGTTTGTGGGATGCCGTATTTTTTTGACAATTGCCCAAACCCAACCTCGTAGGCCTTGGCGAGTGTCCACTCGGCGAGTAAAGTCATCATCTGCGTGATCTGCTCGAGCGGAGCGTTACCTTCACAATCTAGGGTTGCGATTCGCTCCAACGCCAATTGCCGTAGAACTCTCAGGGCGTCAGGCGGTTGGGGGAAGATTTGGCTCAACTCGCAGTATGAGCGACTTAAAATATCTTTGTTGAGTATCCCAGGGTCTAGTTTGTTCGATAATGCTCCGTAGCGCTCACGCACACGTTTAACAAACCTAGAATGAGCGGTCGCGCCCGTAGGCGTTTTCGCATCAAGATTGGGTGAGTTAATCATGTTTGACGTTAACACTAATTTTTAATGATGCAAAATCAACCGAATTTTTTGTGACCCTAAAAAGTGAAAGTCCTAACCGGAAACAAGTTGAAGTTCAGTGTTTAAAAAATTCACTCATATCATTAGCGATCAATCTTTGCGATTAGTGTGGTCTAAACGGATCGCCAACGCAATCATTATTTTCACTATTGTGGTGTGTGTTTTAGTTGGACTATCCGTCGCAGCCTTGAATTTCCTTGTCGCCCCTAGGATCTCAAATTGGCGTGAGAGTCTTGAGCGGATCAGCTCGGATTACTTAAAAAGTGATGTTCAAATAGAAAAGATCGAGGTTGACAACAGTCACATAATACCCTCGTTTCAGATTTTTGGGTTGAATATTTCCAACCCAAACCACCCAAGCGAACAAGAGCGGTTGGTGTTGCCAGACATCCGGTTAAGTTTGTCGTTTGGATCGTTATTAAAACTCTCATTTGACCAAATCGTAATTGAAAATCCCTCTTTGACGGTGATCAAAAGCGCGCAAGGGAAAATACGCGTTGGCGGTCTGGGCGCAGACTCAAAGGACAGTGACAATGGGTTAGATTGGTTTTTTTCTCAACCCAACATACAAGTGCATCACGCGACGGCGCTTTGGTTGGACGAAGGACTCGCCAAAGGCGCAGTTCCCTTGAATGACTTAAATGTTGATTTCGTGAATGGTTTGAAATCCCACTCCGCAAAACTCGAGGCCACCCCACCCGCAGCTATGGGCGCACGCTTTAACGTTCAAGCCAACTTTAAAGAGTCTTTGCTCTCAACGCATGCCAGTCATTTTAAAGAGTGGAGTGGCACGAGTCTTTTGAATTTCCCGCAGATAGATCTCGCCGTCGTTAGCCAAAACGTGGCACTCCACCCCGACTGGAATATTCAATCAGGTAATGGGTGGCTCAGAGTCTGGGTGGATGCGCGGCATGGCGAAATAAATCAACTCACCACTGACGTCAATTTCCCCGTAATCGAGGCTGGGTGGAGAACAAAAGATGCACGCGCGCAAAAGATAAAACTAAAAGAGTTAAGCGGTAGATTGCAGTTAAATGTGAAAGACCGCTCAAATGAATTTAATATCCAGGAACTAAAGTTTGCCACCGAGGATACAAACCATTGGTCACTTGGGCGCGCCTCTCTTGTGTGGAGACCGCGGGACAAAGAAAACACTGGGGGCTTACTAAACCAAGCCAAACAACTTCGCTTGCCAATGCAGTCCGCAGGCTCGGGTCTCATAGAGCTCGATCAAGTTTTTATAAAACCAATCATGAATCAATTGCCTAATTTGCCAATTGATTCAGAATTGATGGGACGCCTTAAAAATATAGAGCTAGCGGGGGATTTAAAAAACTTTAAATTTGCTTGGGATTTTGACGGCACAAAAACCAACTCTTACAACTTAGAGGGTGAGCTCAGCAACTTTATATTCGAGCGCTTAGAGAACTTAGATGAAAACTTTCTCAAAGGGTTGCCAGGCGTTCGCAATGCGGACATTAAATTTAATTTCAACAAAAGTGGTGGCAACGCAAGCGTAAGTATTGACAATGGATCCATTACGATTGCACGCTGGCTAGAGGATAGGGAAGTCCCTTTGACTCACGCAGTAGCCGATGTTCACTGGCTTATGGACAGCCAAGCTTTTAATCTGAAGATCAATAAAACCAGTGTTCTCAATGATGATGCAAAGGGTGATTTCGACCTGAATTGGACCATCCCCCGCGCAGGTCAACCCTCGGAGGCGATTCGCAATTCACTGATTGATTTAAATATTAATGTTCAAGAAGGCAGTGCCAATCAAGTCTACCGGTATTTGCCAACCGTCATCAACGCCAAGACTCGTCAATATCTTCACAAAGGCATAACGCACGGCTTGATAAAAAACGGAACCATCAAAATTAAGGGGCAACTCAGCAAGTTCCCATTTGTGAACCCCGCGGATGGTGAGTTTCACATCAGCACCAAAGCACAAGACTTAACCTATCAGTATGTCCCCAGTGATGCAGCAGATGCCAAAGCAAGCGTCAACAGCAAACCTTGGCCTGAGCTTGCACACCTGAGTGGGGAGTTGGTGATTGACAGAAAGAGTTTGTTTGTCAAAAAAGCATCGACAAAACTAAGTTCATCGGTTGGGCAAAATCTGACATGGACAGACCTAAGCGCTGAAATACCCGACTTATTGGCCCCCTCGGTTAACGTTTCTGCAAAAGGCAAGGGTCCTTTAGCAGAGCTGATCAAAGTGATTAATACAAGTGCAATTGCTGAACTCTTAGATAACACCTTGTCCAAGGCCGAGGCAAGCGCTGGTACTCCCTCTGAGTACGCAATTGATTTGAGCTTGCCTTTGAGTGAATTGAACCGCTCAAAAGTAACGGGCAGGGTACTGTTCGCCAACAATGATTTGTCTTTGATGCCTGGTTTGCCAAGCTTTACAAAAATAAGGGGCGCTTTGAGCTTTAACGAGTCGGGCTTTTCGCTTCAAGGCGTAAAGGCAAAAGTCTTGGGCTCAGAGACCCGAATTGAAGGCGGACTGAAATTTACAGCCGACAAATCGCTTGAAACGTCTGCAATAAAAATTCAAGGAACCCTAAGCGCTGAAGGTCTACGACAGTCAAAAGAGTTATCACCGTTTTCTAAAGTGGGTCAGTACCTGGCTGGTCAAACCAATTATTTAGCAAGTTTGACTTTTAAAAAGGGGCAGCTAGATTTTGAACTCAATAGTACTTTGCAGGGCTTGTCTAGCCAATTACCCGCGCCGCTGGCCAAGAGGTCCGACGCTCTTTTGCCGTTAAAGATCGCTGTAAGTGTCCTGCCTCAGCAAGCACTGCCTAACAAGGGCGGCTCATCTGCGCTTGCCAACGCGTCAACGCGAACAATCAAAACAAATATCTCCCTTGCACAGGTTGCATGGGTGAGCGTTCAAAGTGATTTTGCACCTTTACTTGCCAAGCCAAGCCCCGCTGAACAAGCAGCAAGCCTAAATAGAGTCTGGATTGGGATCGGTAGAGTGGGTGCAAGTTCAAGTACAAATAACAATTCGAGTGCATCTGTGCTCTCTGCCCCCAACGTCCCCGATCCAGGTTACTTTGTAAGCGTTGATGTGAATAATTTAGACGCTGACGCTTGGGACTCGGTCATCTCTGAGATGACGGCCTCAAACGAGAGCTCAAAGCCCACAAGACGTGAGGAGCAGAGCAAATCTTCCTCAACGACCTCTGCCCCTGCATCGGCCCCTTTAGCACCCATTGCGCTAAGGATAAAAGCGGGGGAGCTGACCTACTCAGGTCGCGCCATTCACCAAGTTGCCTTAGACGCCTCATACCAAGATCTCCAGCCCAGTGGGCAGTGGCACGTGAATATCAATTCGAAGGAGGCTAAGGGGGCAATCGATTACAGGCTTGCAAGCCCAAGTGCTGCCCCCAAAGTGTTCGCCCGGATGAGTCTTTTGGTGATACCCCCGAGCGAATTAGACAAGGTCGAGTCACTCCTCAGCACTAAAGATACGGTGATGCCAAGTTTAGATATTATTGTGGATGAATTAGAAATGAAGGGCAAAAAACTTGGGCACGCCGAAATCGATGCGTTAAACCAAGCTCAAGCCGATGGAGGGCGTGAGTGGCGAATCAATAAGTTGAACCTCACAGTGCCGGAGGGAAGATTTCAGGCCACTGGCTTTTGGGCAATTCCCAAAGAAGGCAACAAAAATCAAAATATAAACCTCAAGAAAACCACGCTTGATTTCAATTTAGATATTGATAACGCCGGACAAATGTTGGACCGCATGGGGACTAAGGGCGCTGTATCTGGGGGCAAGGGGAAACTCAATGGGCAAATATCTTGGCTGGGCTCACCCATGCAGATGGATTATCCAAGCCTGGGCGGTCGTTTCAACCTTAACATAGAGAAGGGCTCTTTTCTTAAAACAGAACCGGGCGCAGCGAGACTGCTGGGTGTTTTAAATTTACAGGCTCTGCCTAGAAGGTTGTTGCTGGACTTTAAAGATATTTTCAGTGACGGTTTTTCTTTTGACTTTTTTCGCGGCGACATTAGCATCGACTCAGGCATTGCAAAAACCAATAACCTTCAAATGAAGGGCGTCAATGCAGCCATCTTTATGGAAGGGCGCACAGACATTAGCAATGAAACTCAAAACTTAAAAGTCATTGTGATTCCTGAAATTGATGCCGGTACCGCATCCTTGGTTGTTGCAGCGATTAATCCGGTCGTTGGTATTTCAAGTTATTTAGCTCAGTATTTTTTAAAGAAACCCATTTCGCAGGCCACGACGAAAGACTTTTTGATTGAGGGGACATGGAGCGATCCTAAGGTTACTAAAATCGATGCAAAGCTAGACTCTCAAACCAATACAAAAACAAATACCAAATAATGAAAGTAGCCGCTCTTCAGATGGTCTCCGGTGTGACTTGTGGTGATAATTTGCAAAACGCAGAGGAGCTCATTCAACAAGCCGCTGAGCGCGGAGCAGAGTTGGCGGTTTTGCCTGAATATTTTTGTATATTGGGCCGTGTTGATACCGATAAATTGGCCGTTAAAGAAAGCCTGGGGCAAGGCCCCATACAAGAAATGTTAGCCCGTTGCGCCAAGCACCATAAGATCTGGATTGCTGGGGGTACTTTGCCTTTAAGTGTTCCGGGCGATCCAAAGAGGGCGTTCAATACAACATTGGTTTATAGCCCATTGGGTGAGTGTGTGGTCAGGTACGACAAAATGCATTTGTTCAAGTTTGACAACGGAGTCGAGCATTACGACGAATCCAATACTCTTTTGGCGGGGGAGGACCCTCGTTTTTTTGATCTGCCTAGTCAAGACGGTCACACTTGGCGCGTTGGGCTCAGCATTTGTTATGACCTTCGCTTTCCCGAGCTTTACAGAACATTGACTGATTTAGGCTCGGAGCTCATACTAGTCCCCAGTGCATTTACCCACACCACAGGCGCTGCGCATTGGGAGGTGCTTTTGCGCGCGCGGGCTATTGAGAATCAAGTTTGGGTTTTGGCCGCAGCACAGGGCGGAGTTCACGAGAACGCCAGGAAGACTTGGGGACAATCGATGATAGTTAATCCTTGGGGGCAAATCGTCAGTGAGCTGCCATTAGGACCAGGTTGCTGTGTCTTTGATATAAACAAAGATGAGCTTAAAAAAACAAGAGGCAATTTGCCAGCTCTAGAGCACAAAAGACTTTAAGCTTTACTTAATTGAGGCGTTGGACTCAGTCTTTTCAAGTGCAGCAGACTCACCCACCGACTCGTCACTACTCGCTTGGTCTGCACGGGGTCTGCCCGTAAACATAGTCCACCATACAATCAACACCAAAATTAAACCAGCGCCAAGCGCTTCTAAGAAAATCAAATACATGAGAGACCTAATAGGTGAGAAGGTTTAGATGAAGCGAGAAGAAAAATCTATTGTAGGACTCTTATTGATTTTGAGTGTATTGGCTGCATTAAGCGCTTGTGTAAGCACTTCGTCTGGACAACACTCGGCAGAGGTGGTGAACGCAACCCCCGCAGGAGCAGTGCCCCAAGCCAACGCTGTTGGCGCACATGCACCTGCGCCCGCCTCAGCCCCTAACGCCTCCTCTAGCCCTACGGCTAAGCTGCCTCGATCAACCGTAGCCTCCAAAAGCGCAGCGCAAAGGGGTGAGCAGGCTGCGCCTGCTTCAATGTCAGGTTCTGGGTCTGGGTCTGGGTCAGTGCAGCCCGAGCGCTCTAAACCCATATGGACGCCGGTCTCTTGGAATGACCTCCCAGGCTGGTCAAGTGAATCAATGCCAGAGGTTTGGAATTCGCTCATGCACAGCTGTGAGCGACCCACCGCTTTATTCTTAAAACTTTGCGCCCAACTCAGACCGCTTAGTATTGCAGACGAGAATGAGCAAAAGCTTTTTCTAATGACCAATTTGCAGCCCTTCAAGATTCTTAACGCTGCTGGGGAGGCTAATGGGTTATTAACTGGATATTTCGAGCCCGTATTTAATGCCTCACGTATAAAAAGAAATGGCTTTGAAACTCCCGTCTACGCAGCGACAGCAGAGATCTTAAATCTGAGGAATAACCATTCAAAATGGTATAGCAGACAAGAAATTGATAATTTCGCACCGGCCCAAGAAGCCTTAAAAGGTCAGGAGATTGCATGGATGTCAGACCCACTAGATGTCCTCATTTTGCAAATACAGGGCTCTGGACGATTGAACGTAACGGAGGTTGATGGTTCACAAAAATGGATCAAGGTTGTCTACGCAGCCTCAAACGAGCAGCCTTATCAAAGCATTGGGCGGTATTTGTTGGATCATGCGGAGATTACGGATGCGTCTTGGCCGGGCATCAAAGCGTGGGCTGTTAAAAATCCAGACCGCGTTAAGTCTTTGTTATGGGTTAATCCTAGATATGTATTTTTTAAAGAAGAACCTCTAGATGATACGACGCTTGGACCCAAGGGGGCGCAGGGACTAGAGCTAATAGCAGGTCGATCTGTTGCGGTTGACCCTCAGTACATCCCCTATGGCTCCCCGCTTTGGCTGGTATCCGATGGACCGACTCTGCAACTTCGCAGGTGGGTCATGGCCCAAGACACAGGAAGCGCCATCAACGGTCCGGTACGGGCGGACTATTTTGTGGGCACCGGTGCTCAGGCCGGTGAGATTGCGGGGCACCTCAGGCAACCCCTTGCTTTGTGGGCACTGATGCCCAGGCAAACGCAGTAATTGAAAACGCCCAAGATTTAACCACCGAATGTAAAGCGTCGAATTTAAAGCGCGTCACATAAATAACCGACGCAAAAACCCTAAGTCGCGCGCGAAGTAGGTATTTGTATGCAATGCAAGTGGGGTGATAAAACCGTACACTTTAAACGATCAAAGCAGCACGAACCCGCATTGCAGGAATACGACGCATGAACGCCCCCTTGCCAAACCATTTGTTAAAAGCCTTAGAGACCGTCTCATTGGAGGATAAGTACGCGTTAGAGAGTGGAGCAGCATTCATGAGTGGCGTACAGGCCTTGGTTCGACTTCCGATGCTGCAAAAACAGCGCGATGCACGTCAGGGGAAAAACACAGCAGGTCTTATCAGTGGCTACCGAGGCTCGCCCTTGGGCGGGTATGACCAATCCCTGTGGAGAGCCAAAAACCATTTGGCTAAGGAAAATATCGTTTTTCAACCCGGTGTGAACGAGGAGCTTGCAGCAACAGCGATTTGGGGTACTCAACAACTCGGGTTCGCACCCGAGAGTGTGCACAATCACGATGGAGTTTTTGGTATTTGGTACGGAAAGGGACCCGGGGTAGACCGGTGTTCAGATGTTTTTAAGCATGCAAATATGGCGGGGACAACCCCGTGGGGGGGCGTTATAGCTGTTGCAGGTGATGATCACATTGCCAAGAGCAGCACTGCAGCGCATCAAAGTGATCAAATCTTCATAGCCTGTGGGAGTCCCGTTTTCTTTCCCTCTGGCGTCCAAGATATTTTAGATCTAGGAATTCATGCATTCGCAATGAGCCGCTTTTGTGGCTTGTGGTCCGGTATGAAGACGATTCAAGAAATCGTAGAGTCCAGTGCCACAGTGATCATAGATCCTGCAAAAGTTCACACCCTAATTCCCCAGTTTGATATGCCACTAGGGGGGTTGCACATCCGTTGGCCTGATGATGCACTCTCCCAAGAGGCTAGGCTCTTTAACTATAAATGGGCTGCAGCACTGGCTTATATACGCGCCAATAAGCTCAATCACAATGTGATCGAAGGCGCGCAAGACCGCTACGGCATCGTCGCCAGTGGTAAAGCCTATAACGATACAAGAGAGGCCTTGCAAAATTTAGGTCTAGATGACTTAACCTGTCAAAGAGTGGGTATAAGGCTGCATAAAGTTAATGTTAGTTGGCCTTTGGAGCCTGAGACCGTCAGTGATTTTGCACTTGGACTTCAAGAAATACTTGTAGTTGAGGAGAAGAGAGCGGTCATAGAGCCCCAAATCAAAGACCAGCTATACAGCTGGTCCGATGCAAAGCGACCCACAGTGTTGGGTAAATTCGAATTAACAGATAGCGAGCCAGGTATAGAAAATAAGCTTGGTTCGCATCCCCCGCGCAGCCAAATCTTACTCAGAGCGGCCGCGGATTTAAATCCCTCTTTAATCGCGCGCGCAATAGCATCAAGGCTTAAGCACTTGGGGGTTGATCAAGACATTCAGCACAGAATGGATCAGCATATCCACATGCTCGACGCCAAAGAGCAAAGCATGCAAAAGCTTGTCCTCACCACTGAGCGTCAGCCCTGGTTTTGTTCTGGCTGTCCGCACAACACCAGCACCGTCGTCCCAGAGGGCTCGCGCGCAATGGCAGGGATTGGATGCCATTTCATGAGTTTATGGATGGACCGAAGCACGACTGGATTTACGCAGATGGGGGGAGAGGGAACGCCTTGGATTGGACAGCAACCCTTCATTAAAGAGCAGCACATCTTTGCAAATATTGGGGACGGTACTTATTTTCACAGCGGCATTTTGGCCATTCGCCAAAGCGTAGCGGCAGGTGTGAACATCACTTACAAAATACTGTTTAACGACGCGGTAGCGATGACCGGTGGCCAGCCCATTGGTGAGCGAGCTGAAGGACACAGCGTTATTCAAATTGCGCAAAGTATGCGCGCTGAGGGCGCTCAAAAGATCACGATCGTGACCGATGAGCCTGACAAGTATGCCCTAGCGGTTGGTTTACCGGCAGATATACAGATTAAACACAGAGACGAATTAGATGCCGTTCAGCGCGCATTTAGGGAGATAAAAGGGACTACAGTCATTGTCTACGATCAAACCTGCGCAACAGAGAAAAGGAGAAGACGCAAACGCGGAACCCTCGAGGATCCAGCAGTGAGGGTAATGATCAATGAGGAGGTCTGCGAGGGGTGCGGGGACTGCGGTGAGAAGAGCAACTGCATCAGTATTGAGCCGCTTGAGACAGAGTTGGGGCGCAAAAGAACGATTAACCAAAGCGCCTGTAACAAAGATGTGAGTTGTGTAAAAGGGTTTTGTCCAAGTTTCGTAACCGTTGAGGGCGGGACCTACAGGGCTACAAACCGAGTTAATAACCCACACAATAACTCTGTCAATATCGAATCAAAGAGCGAATCCAAGACCCTGGAGACCAAATCCAAAGAAGCTGATTTAAATACCGATCCCGTGATGCCTAATCTAGACGATTATTCGTCTGGTTACGGCATCGTTGTAGCCGGTGTTGGTGGCACAGGGGTGATAACGATTGGTCAGGTTCTTGGTTTTGCTGCCCATTTGGAGGGACTGGGTATCGTGACCCAAGACTCAGCAGGTCTGGCTCAAAAAGGCGGCTCAACTTGGAGTCATGTACTGATTGCCCGGGACCAACATTTGATTCGAACCACGCGTGTTTCAACAGCAAGCGCGGATCTGATCGTTGCGTGTGACCCTATCGTTGGGGCGAGCAAGGAGACGCTTTTAAAGGTTACTAAAGACAGAACCCGAATCGTCTTGAATGCACACAGCTCGCCCACAGCAGAGTTTGTCAAGAACCCAGCATGGGCTAACCCTTTGCAAAACTGTCAAGATGATTTGTTAGAGGCGATTGGCGGGCAGGGAGCTAAGCTGAAGTTATTACAGGCTCATGAATTGGCCCTCGATGAGTTGGGCGATAGCTTGTATGTGAACTTTATTTTGCTTGGCTTTGCTTGGCAAAACGGGTTTATTCCGCTCAGAAAAGAGTCACTCCTGCGCGCCATTGAGTTAAACGCAGTATCGGTTGAGAAAAATAAAAAGGCGTTTGATCTTGGACGCCGTGCAGCACTCATGCAGTCAAGCTCGCTCCCGGCGCTGGACAGTAACGCTGGTGCACTGACTGACCCTGCTGCTAGGAATGCTGGTTCTGCCAAACCGATTACATTCATCAAGCGAGATACTTACGCACAGGTACTCTCCAAGCGTGCGCTAGAGCTTTGTGAGTATCAAAACGCTGCCTACGCCAAAGAGTATGAGCGGTTTGTGGAATCTGTGAAAAATAAAACCAACGAGAAGCTTGCGCTTGTTGTTGCCAAAAATCTTTACAAACTGATGGCTTATAAAGATGAGTATGAGGTGGCAAGACTTCACTCCAAGCCCGCCTTTAACGAGCGCATTAAGTCTATGTTTGAGGGTGATTACAAGGTTTACTATCACTTAGCCCCTCCTATTTTTGCTAAAAAGAACGCCAACGGTGAACTCATCAAACAAAAGATGGGTCCCCTTACAGCTGTTGCATTTAAAGTGTTGGCCCCAATGAAAGTTTTGCGGGCAACTCCATTTGATATTTTTGGACGCACACAAGAGCGCAAAGCTGAGCGACGATTAATCAAACAGTACAAAGCTTATGTGAGTGAAATACGAGAGTCTTGGCATCCAGAAAAAGAATTACTGGCTATAGAAATAGCAAACGTACCAGAGTCCATAAAGGGTTATGGGCACGTAAAAGAGAAGAAAATGCTTTCCGCTCAAAGGCAGTGGGAGCACCTTATGCACCTTTGGAGAGTTGAGCCAGCAGCCTCCAGTGTATGACTGACGCGTGTCGCGCCAGCTTTGATGTTTTTAATTGTGATTCGCGCGCACTAAGTCTGTTGTGCCCTATGAGCTTGCTGGTCGGCGTGATAGCTAGAACGGACCATAGCTCCGATTGCGGCATGTTTAAAACCCATGGCATATGCTTTGTCTTCAAACATTTTGAAGGTATCGGGATGCACGTACCTTGCAACAGGTAAATGACTGTTGCTTGGGGCCAAATACTGCCCAATAGTGAGCATATCGATATCATGATCTCGCATGTCTTGCATCACCTGCAAAATCTCCTCATCCGACTCTCCCAGCCCCACCATTAGACCGCTTTTAGTGGGTATGTTGGGGAAGAGGAGTTTAAATTTCTGAAGTAGTTTAAGACTGAACCCATAGTCACTGCCGGGGCGAGCTTGTTTGTACAAGCGGGGGACCGTCTCCATGTTGTGGTTCATAACGTCTGGGGGCGCCTTCTTCAGTATCTCCAGCGCCCTGTCATCTCGACCCCTGAAATCAGGTACAAGAATCTCAATTTGAGTCTGTGGGGAGGAAGCTCTGACGTTTTCAATACAGGATACAAAGTGGGCTGCTCCGCCGTCGCGAAGATCATCACGGTCTACACTGGTGATGACGACGTATTTGAGCCCAAGCTGTTGGATGGTGTTTGCCAGGTTGATGGGCTCCATGGGGTCTAGGGGGTCGGGTCTGCCGTGACCGACATCGCAAAATGGGCACCGTCTCGTGCATTTATCGCCCATGATCATAAAAGTAGCAGTGCCGTTACCAAAGCATTCACCAATATTGGGACATGACGCTTCTTCGCACACAGTTACCAAATTGTTTTTGCGCAAAATATCTTTTATCTCATAAAACCGAGTGTTCGTAGAGGCCGCTTTGACCCGAATCCAATCAGGTTTTTTTAAAACCTCTCCACTGTTTTGAACCTTTACGGGAATGCGAGCCAATTTAGCAGCAGCTTTTTGCTTAATGAGTGGATCGTAGGTTTGCACGTCTTGTGGCTCTCGCGTTATTTTGCTTGAGCTGTCTATTTTTTGATTCATATAGGTTCGTAACGGGTTAATGTTGGCTGTGCTTAGGACGCGTCAAAATCAGTCGCCAGGTCTTGGCTGTAGGTAAGTGCTGAGCTTTTCACCTAAAACCAGCGCAACTTCGCTCAGCTCTGCTTTGACCTCTATTGTAGAAAGATCCACGGTTCTTAGGTTTGGATACCCACACGGGTTGATTAAATCAAAGGGGGATAGATCCATCGCGACATTTAAAGATAAACCGTGATAGGTTCTGTGGCGACTGACTTTGATGCCTAAAGCTGCAATTTTCCCAAGCCCTTTAAATTGCGCACTGCCAACGTCGGGTCCACTTAAGGTGTTCCCCTGGGGATTCAAAATAGAGTGTCCGTGAGGAGCGTCCATGCGAACGTAAATGCCTGGCGCATCTTTAACGCGGTGACCCGTAACTCCAAAATGCAAAAGCGTCTTGAGTACGCACTCCTCTAGCAAGTAAACGTACTCTTTTACAAAAATTCCGAGACGCTTTAAATCTACCAGCGGGTACGCAACAACCTGTCCTGGACCGTGATAGGTGATTTGCCCTCCTCGGTTGGTGTGAATGAGGGGGATGGGTGTTGGAGCTAAGAGATGCTCGGGTTTGCCTGCTAGACCTTGTGTGAAGGTTGGTTGATGTTCGCACAACCATACTTCATCGGGGGTTGAGTCCTCGCGTGAATCGGTGAATTTTTGCATCTCTGCGTAGCAAGTGGCAAATTCAACCAAGCCCAGGTGTCGAATAATCATTCAGCTCTTTGGTCTTAAAGCACTACTTTAACCATAGGATGGGTGGACAGGGTTCTGTAGAGCTCGTCGAGCTGTTCGCGACTCGTTGCGTTGATGTTTAAAGTCACGCCCAAGTAATGCGCGCTCGAGCTTGGTCGTAGTTCAATCGTTTTAGGATCAAAACAGGGGTCAAATGACTCTGCAACACGCGTTAGCGCATCGACAAAGCCTTCAACGTTTTTCCCCATCACTTTGATTGGAAAAATGCTGGGGTACTCGATGAGGGATTCTTGGACTTGGGCAAGCTCCTGGACCTTGGGCATTTGTTTGGGTGGATTAGCCATAAGCAATTGAGTGGTGAAGACCGGTTAGGGTGCCTTGCAGTTCTTGTCGATACATGCTTGATAGGCCGCGTGTAAAGCTTTGTAGACGGGACCAGGCTTGCCGGGGTGATTTGTATGCAGCCCAACGAGTGCCTCGTCTATTTGCGATACGGGGAGAACTTCTTTCGTTGCTGACGAGAGTAAGATCTCGTCTGCATTGAAAACATCCTGCTTTGTTAATTTTTTAAGTTCGAAAGCAATGTTTTGATCTTTGCAAATCTCCTCAATCAATCCGTAGCGTATGCCCTCTAATAAAAGATGATCTTTGGGTGGCGCATAGACTGCGCCGCCCTTAACGACCCAAACGTTGCTGGAGGAGGCTTCGCTGAGAAAATCCCCTCTAAACATAATCGTCTCTGTTGCGCCTACATCTGCCGAGAGTTGTCTAGACAGCACCGCGCCCAACAAACTCGTGCTTTTAATGTGCGCCTTCTCCCACCTGAAGTCATGAGCGCTTACGCATTTCACGCCTGCCGCGCGAACCTCAGGGGAGACGGGTTTGAACGGGTTAGTCATCATAAAAACAGTAGGTGTGCTGTTTGGGGTCATCGCATGATCCCGCGGGGCCACCCCTCTGCTGATTTGGATGTAGACGATTTGCTGAGATTGGCGCACATT
>Ga0164296_1003284_pt1 | contig 15349 bp, 27 predicted proteins | sample GEODES057metaG_FD_113533 | JGI IMG/M metagenome (GOLD analysis project Ga0164296, IMG submission 113533) | Dystrophic lake water microbial communities from Trout Bog Lake, Wisconsin, USA - GEODES057 metaG | ecosystem: Environmental > Aquatic > Freshwater > Lake | place: USA: Trout Bog Lake... | reverse complement strand
ATTGCCAAACCATAAGAGCACGGTGCATTGGATCTACCGTAAGGCCCAGGTAGGGCGACTTAAGAAATCACAAAGGCGAGAACACTAGTCGTCTAGATAGAAACAACGTGTGGACAGGGTAACTACTCAGTCTAGGGCTCTTGTGGTGAGAGTAGCTAGACACTTTATACGTGCCCTTTGAGTAACTACACTGGAACACCGAAATACTTGTCAATGTCGACCATGCGCAAGGACCGGCCAGGAAGAGTTGGGTTATCAAGGATTCAAGCGCCACAGAGGGCACCTATAAAGTGCGGGATTAGTTTAATGGTAAAACAGCAGATTTCCAATCTTCGGTCAAGAGTTCGATTCTCTTATCCCGCTCCAGTTTTTTAAAAGGAAGAAAAATGTCACAAGTAAGAGCAAGTCATATCCTAGTACCTACACTAGAAAAAGCAGTAACATTAAAAGAACAAATTGCGGCTGGTGCCGATTTTGGTACATTAGCACAACAAAACAGTTCATGCGGTAGTGCCCGTAATGGCGGTGACTTAGGTATGTTTAGCCGTGGACAAATGGTTAAACCTTTTGAAGATGCGGCCTTTAATGCAGAAGTGGGTACAGTAACAGATCCAGTGCAAACTCAATTTGGATATCACCTCATCAAACGCACCGCTTAAATAGCAGTATGATTATAGTTACAGGCGCAGGTGGATTCATTGGATCCGTGATGGTTGGATACCTAAACAAATTAGGTATAACAGATATTATTGGTGTAGATGATCTACCAATTTCTACTCAATTTAAAAATCTAGTTAACAAAGAATTAAGTTTAATTAGTACCAACGAGATAGAAATTTTGTTAGCAACACCGCCACAGCAAATAGAAGCTGTGATCCATATGGGTGCTATTAGCGATACGCTAGCAGATGATTGGTCCAAAGTTTACAAGCAGAATGTTTTAAGTACTAGACAATGGGCCAACTTCTGCCGTAACAATAATATACCGTTTGTGTTTGCTAGTTCTGCCGCAGTATACGGTAATGGTAACGGTCCTTTAAATCAATATGCGTTTAGCAAGAGTCTAAGCGAATTAGAACTTAGTCCTGCTACAGCATGTTTACGTTTTTTTAATGTATATGGTCCTAATGAATATCATAAAGGCCGTATGGCATCTACCATCTATCATTGGTACAATCAAAGTGCTGAAGGCAAAATTAAATTATTCAAAGGTAGCGATCAACTACGCAGAGATTTCATTTATGTAGAAGATGTATGCAAAGCCTGCTACTGGATGGCAAAGAACTTCCGACCAGGTGTTTACGATCTAGGCACAGGCATTCCTACCAGTTTTGAAACTTTAGCTATGCTAACCACTATCCGTACAGGTGCAAAGATTGAGTTAATCGATATGCCCAAGGATTTGACAGCACAGTATCAAACATATACCAAAGCAGACTTAACACCTTTAACAGATTTAGGTTTTGATCCTAGCGACATGCGGGATATTACAACAGGGGTCAATGAATACATCGACTACCTAGAAAGTGCAAATAGGTACTACTAAAATGACAGAAGAAAAGAAAAGCAAGAATCCATTTATAGCGGCCGCTATGACTGCTAAGAACCCTAAAGTTCCGGGATCCAAAACAGCACAAGTACAACAGGCTAAGTTTAAAAATCAAGTTTCGATGAAAAAGCCCAGTACTCGTAGTGCAGGGCGCGGTCGATAAGGCTCTTGTAGTTAAATGGCATAACGCATCCTTGGTAAGGATGTATTTCAAGTTCGATTCTTGGCTAGAGCACCAGCTATAAATATTCTTATGCAAACTTTACAAGAACTATGCGATCAAGGTACAGCACGGTGGGGAGAAGATCCTGCGTACTTTACTGATAAAGGATCGTGGCACAGTTACATAGATACCTATCAATCACTGCTCGACAAATACAAATCTTCCATACGTATATTAGATATTGGAATCAGAGCAGGTGGTAGTTTATGGTTATGGAAAACCTACTGTGAACAACATAACATTCCCTATGATCTATGGGGCATGGATATAGAACCAACCTACTGTAACATCAGAGAATTTCAAACAGACATAAATGATGATCCGTATGTGCATTTACTATGGAATAGTGATAGCACACTACAGTCAACGTATGACGGCATCCCCGGTCAATTTGAAGTTATCATAGACGATGGCGCACATACATTAGATTCTCAGATTACAGCATTTAGTCTGGCATGGAGTAGATTAGTGCCAGGCGGTACCTATGTAATAGAAGATATCCAAGGCGAACATCTTATAATGATTTTAGAAAAGCATATAAAGAGTGTTTCACCTTCGGCCCAGATATCTCAACATATTGGATATAAGAATGGCAGGATAGATGATATCCTGCTGGTAATTACAAAATCTTAGAGTTTAGTTATAGCAACTATAACGTCATCTAGTCTACCTTCATTAATACGTGTACCTAGATAAGTCTCTATAGAATATTCTTGGTTGATAGATTCGAAATAGATTTTCACGTGATGAGCGTATTCTTCAGCCGCTGTAGTGTTCAATAGATCCTCAACAAAGTAAGTACCACCAACTGCTACCTTAGGCCAGTACAATAACATTGTTTTCCATTGGGACCTGATGTCGTGATCTCCATCATCTATTATAAAATCGTAATAGTTGTCTTGGAAAGTATTGGCCCATTTTTCATCGTGGCTGTTTTGATTAAATGACAATTTGATGTTGGGATTAGCCAATAGCTGTTCCTGGAAAGGTGTTGGTGATGCAAAGCCGCTATGATAATCGAATGTGTCTATTTGATACTTTTCAAAGTATGACGACCATAACAGCGCACTACCACCACTGCTGATGCCTACTTCGAGTAATTTTACATCACTGCGCTTAGGGTCGAAGTATTTTGAATAAAAGGAAATATAGCTATGTCCCGTGGCCGCACCCTTGTCGGTGAAATCTAAACTAGTTTCTCCGTATTGAGCTTTGAGCTCTTCATTGATTTCTGATAATGTTTTCATAGTTTTGTAATTGTAATAATAACGTCATCCGGTCTACGGGCCAGATTTCCCATATAGGCATTCATATCAAGTTCTACTTTGTTTTCCATTTTCCAAACTTGTATGCTTTCTACGATTTGCCTAAATTCTTGTTCACCGCGAACATCTTCGATATAGTATGTACCACCAGTTTTTAATTTGCTAATGTATGTCATGAAGGTGGCTATTTGAGTGTTAGGATCGTGATCGCCATCATCTAAGATTACATCGTATGCTTCGTCCTCAAATTGGGCGGCATACTCTTCATTAGTGGAACTGATATTAAAATGTAAGTCGATATTTTCATCGTCTATCAGTTGCTGTTGAAACTCAGCATTGTAAGACCAACTAGGACTTAATTCTATTCCAACTAATTTATAATTGTCAAAGAACTTAGACCATAGTAAAAGACTACCACCTGTCATTATGCCAATTTCGAGCATTTTGATATTTGACTTTAAATGATTAAATCGTTCTTGGTAAAATTCAATATAGGTGTGATCAGTACCTTTGTCGCTGAAGGTATGTACAGTATCTTTTTCTGTACCATATTTGTTTACCAAATCATCGTATATGACTCTAAGATCGCTCATTAACTAACTCCAATTATGTAGGTATTTATTGGCAGATTTAACTCTTGCAACTTTTTGTGATTAATGTATAATTACAATGTGGCCGTGAGTGGAATCTGGCAGACCTCCAAAAAACTTTTTGGTTTAAGGGATGGGGCAACGACTTAGTCATCGCCTTTGTAGGTTCAAGTCCTACCGGCCACACCATAAATATTTCTATGAAACCTATACGTATATATTACGCTATCCCTGATTTCAACAGATGGGAACTGATAGTTTATCCAGCGATCGAAAAGATGAAGTCATCCGGACTTTGGGATGCCGCAGAAAGCATTACATTTAGCCTACATGTTGACCCATCAAAGTTCTCTGAATTGATTGAACGTTGCAAGGACTATCCTAAAGTAGGTTTTTATACACATCCTGATCCCGTTATCGAAGGCGGAGAAGTTTATACCAATAGTAAACTACAGCAAGACGCCCTCGATGATGGTGGAAGCTATCACATATTAAGGATGCATGCCAAAGGTATCACGTGGATGGACAATGCTTGGTGGCCCAATATCCAACATTGGATTAGAGATTTAGAAGATTATAACATAGTCAACTGGCGTGATGCGGTAGCTAAACTAGAAGAAGGCTATGATACAGCAGGAATACTTTGGCGCAGGGGTAATTGGCCTACAGGACATTATTCAGGGACTTGGTGGTGGACTACAAGTGAATATGTTCGTAAACTCCCTATTACTAAATTTACAGGAACTATACAATACTATCCTAGTGTAGGCGGAAGCAGTACAAGACACGATGCAGAAGTTTGGATAGGTTTAGGTGATCCCAAGCATTGGGACTTTATAACGCAAAGCGAGGACTTCTTAGAAGATCATAAGGAAGTGTTCGATAGGATTTGTGCTCAATACCTTAGAGGTTAAAGCACTAAAAAAATAAGTAACAATATGCCCATTTGGCACAGCTGGTAGCGCAACTGATTTGTAATCAGTAGGTCGGGAGTTCGAATCTCTCAATGGGCACCAAATTTATATCATGCTAAAAGATCTTACAATAGTAACACTCGATAGTTTAAATCACGAAGCTACACGTTTTGCCATAGACAAGACGTTAGAGATCTTTCCCGATGCCGATTTGATACAGATTGGTGACAGACGCTATCACGACAAAGGACGCTTCTATGAAGTTCCAAAGTTTGATGCACGTGAACACAGTAGAATGTATTTTACTAAAGTGCCGGATCTAGTTGAAACAAGCCACGCATTGTTTATACAATATGACGGTTTTCCAACGCAAGCAGAGCACTGGGATGATGAATTCTTAAAGTACGATTTCATAGGAGCCCCGTGGAACCAAGTTGGTTCAGGATGGGACGTGGGTAACGGTGGATTTAGTTTGCGAAGCAAGAAGTTGCTCAACTACATGAAAATGATTAATCCCGATGCCTTTGGGAAAGAAAGTCCTCAAAAGGGCTGGTTAGAAGATCAATTAATCTGCGTAACGCATCGCAGATGGTTAATGGCTCAAGGCATACAGTATGCTCCTAAAGTTATAGCCAATAAGTTCAGTCATGAGCATCCAACAGGCTACAGACACAGTTTTGGATTCCACGGATGTAATCAAGTACCATACTATCTCAACGATGAGGAATTCACTGTTTGGATAAACGCTATCCATGACAGCACATTTTTAAATCAAAACCTATTGCTTACTCCATATGGCTTATGGAAGAAAGAAATGTGGACCAGCTTACGAGCTTTGATGTTGAGAGGCAACAAGTTAGTCGAGGACTGGAATGAAAAGGTATGGAACGAATTGCGTTGGGTAATTCCACATTTCGTTGATCCGGGTGCAGACTTAACCGAAATCCATCAGATGGTCTTTAGGATGGGCGCACCAGAAGAGGGCTCTTAGTTCAACGGATAGAATGCGATGCTTCGAACTTCGAGATGTGGGTTCGATTCCTGCAGAGCCCACCAATAAATGAGATAATTAAATATATGAACAGAGAGCAAATTATACATTCGATGTGCATGACTTATAGGCATGATTACGGACTACTTTCTACAGAAGAAAAAGGTTCAATACGCAGAACTATGAGTCAAATATTTGACAATGACATTGCTCCTAACATGACTTTTAAGCCCAGTGAGCTTGATCAATATTGGGCCAATCAAAGTCAATATTCAGAATAATGCGGGATTGGTGAAGTGGTATCTCGAAACCTTGCCAAGGTTTAGTGACGAGTTCGATTCTCGTATCCCGCTCCAAAAGCTCTTGACAATATAGTTAAGTGCGTATATAATATGTACATAGAAAAGAAATATGCCCAGGTGATGAAACTGGTAGACTTGACGGTTTTAGAAGCCGTTGCCGTGAGGCGTGTCGGTTCGAGTCCGACCCTGGGCACCAGAGTTTGGTAATCACGCTATTCAGCGTGGCAAATCGAAAAGGCGGTAGGCCTAAAAAGATTCATAATCTACTCAGATAATAAAAAAATACTAAAAGAGTAAATACTGTATCAAGGGGAGCATTATGGCAAATGCAACTACCATTAATTGGTCAGAATTAGATAGAGAAAGTCTGTATTCTTATTTCTACTCGCTTAATACACAGCTGGTAGGTAAAAACTTGACAGCCAATCAATTACACGGTGCCATTAGTCGGCATATCAAACAACTACTCCCAATCAAAGTAAAAAGATGTATGGATCCTAAGATCCAGAAAACATATATCTACACAGGTGGCGTTTACTATAGTGCATTAGATGCCGAAGGTAAGAAAGCTATCGAAATTAATTTCAGCTATCATCCCAATGACAAGAACTACAAGATAACTAAGTACAGATGGAAAAAGATGAGCATAAGATTTGCTGACACAGTATTGCATGAAATGATACACATGCGTCAGTTCCGTGCTCGTAATTTTAAATCGTTACCGGGATATCAAAGCACAGCAGAATCTGCTAAGGATAGAAAAGAACAACAGTATTACGGAGACAGAGACGAGATGGGGGCATTTGCTTTCAACATAGCCTGCGAACTCATTGACAGATTTGGTTATGATCCCAGCGCAATCAAAACATACTTAGACAGCAATAATAGAAAAAGAAAAAACTTATGGTGGTATAACTATCTAAAATACTTCAATTGGGATCACGATCACGATATCATAAGAAGAATGAAAAGAAAAATTATGCTACAACTGGAAAATGCCTACTATGGCAAACCCTTTAAAACAAATAATTGGTTATTATATTGAAAGCTAAAAAAATTAATTGCAGTCCTAAATTAGGACATGTCATAGAAATACCAAAGAGAACAGATGTTCTTGGCGTAATGTCCGACCTAAAAGAACAAATGGTTAATGTACTGTTTCCCGTCGAAGATTTCCTAGATGTATTTGGCGAATTTATCGCTAGTAGATTTAGGGTAGACGTAGTAGCCGCACACTCCAATGATGTTGATATGGATGACATCAACATCAATGCTTATTACGATCCAGATCTAGATGAGCGTAAAAAAGTTTCCATAGAATTAGTTCTAATAACAAATCCAAATACTAATCATCTTATGCTAGATGAAATTGCTTGGATGAACTTATGCGTATTAGTTGCAGATAGCCTAGCACACGAACTGATTCATATGCGTCAAAGTAGGGCACGTGATTTTGAAGACGTCGCCATCAAACATGCTACAGCATTTAATGAACATCGAGATGCCCAAGAATATTTGGGAGATCCGGATGAGATAGATGCGTATGCTTACAACATAGCCCAAGAATTACAGGCTCAAAAGATTCCTTTGTCCAAATTATCCAATTTGAAAGAAATTGGAGTCAAGGACAGCATCAACTTGTTTGCTTATGTGCAGACGTTTGATCAGGATTCCGAACACCCTGTGATCAAGCGGTTGCTCAAAAAAATATATAAAAACATTAAAAAGACTTGACACAATAGTAGTTTGACCTTATAATTAATACTGTGAGCTGTTTATCAGCTTACAAACGTGCTTGTATATCAAGTATTTTACATTTTTTATAAAGGAACTATCGTGTCATATCACCCAAAAATCACTAGCCTGTTCGGCGAAGATTTATTCAAATTGCTTGGCCCAAAAGCCAATCGCGTCAAATGGTCTAGTCTTACTGCTCAAGAAAAAAGACGCAGACTGAATCTAATCCCCGTTTATATTCCAACACGTAGTCTAGGCAAAGCACCTACACTAATCGATGTTGTGATCCATTGTTTTACCAAATTGGTTAATATGGGTCAAGACAATCCTCTGTTAGGCATCGAACTAGCAGAATTTGAAAGTCTAGTACAGGCCGCAGAGTTGGACAAAGTTCCAGCAATGAATTACGGTCCCGACTTGTTAATTCAAATTGACAAACTTTATAAGAACGCACACAAACAACGTGATGTATTCTTACGCCACATCTTTGAAGACATCGTGTTTCGATTTAATGCAGGACTTGTATTCCCTGGTATTGGACGCAAAGACAGCAAAGGTCGTATCTTTGTTAACGATGCTCAACACCGTACATTGGCCTGTATTATCCTAGGCATCCAACAAGTTCCTATTGCCTACATCGACAGCGATGACGAATACTGGGACGTAGCACAATACGCCGGCATCAACATTCACAGTTTGTCAGCAAGTGAGTTTGACCGTTATCGCATTCGTGTACAGCGTTACATCGAAGCAAAAGAAGCAGGTATGCCTATTGAGGAAGAAGATTTGCTTAGTTTCGAACTTCACGAACTGTTTGAAGAGCTTGGAATCACTGTAGCAGAGAAAGGCGATAATAATCCTAACGGTAGCGTTGGATTAGTACTTAACAGTATCGGTAACATGATTAACTATCGTGAGACCTATAAGAAGGATCACTTTACTCGTGCGACAGAAATGAACGCTCGCATGTTCCCAACCTGCAAGTTTCAAACTGCCAACAGCTGGGGATTGATGGAGTTCCTCAAGACGCAAAGCACAAAGATTGATCCTATGCAAATGGACTATGCTATTACACAGGCTATTAAAAAGCGTTGGGCACGTGACAATGCAGGTAATGCTGTACATAAGAATATTAAAGATTCTTACAAGGCTAATACCAGCATCAAGGCAACAGGTAGTCGTGTTCCAGAGCCGGTAATTATCGCCGAAGGCATTTATCAAGTGTGTACGAAGTATGCTCCTGAGATTGCTTGGAATCCACCCAAGTGGCCAGAAGGTATTCCTAAGTTTACTTTTCCATTGGTTTAATCATGCAAAATTACCAGACCATTAACGAAGCCTTAGTTTCTAGAGAACCGTGTACTAGTTTTGAAGATAACACCTATTACACAGAAGAATTATTTGAACACTTCTGTAACAATAGGGATTACAAATATGTAACAATATTTGGTTACTACAAAAACAAGTACAACTGGACTGATGCACAGGCGTTGGAAATGTACAATAAGTCTCCAGATGGCTGGACTGATGGTCTGGGAATTTATAGATCGTATGACTGGGGTCGTGGAGAGAACAAAATCATTACAGGTAATGACAAGGACTGGCACGAACCCCATTTAGATCATATTATTCCTAGAAGTAAAGGCGGACAGGATATTCCGGATAACTTTCAAGTACTGCCAAGAAAAATAAATGTGATCATGAGCAACCTGACAGATGAAGAAGCACCTGCTATATTTCCAGTATTGCTTCAACAGTTCCCCGGAGTTGTTTTGGATAAAAAATAATTGACTATATTCAAAAATTGTTATACAATAAACACATGAGACCTATATTAAAAGTTTTGGTAATACTCACTCTTTTGGGTGGTGTGGTTTCTTGCGGGCCTGAACCAAAATCAACTTCAAAGGGTAAGCCTGGATTTGGTGCTGATATTAAATTTGTAAGCACAAAAGAAATTCCAGATTTTGGATCCATTACCTTGCTATGCATCGACGGTGTAAAATATATTGCAACCGACAAGGGTGGACTGAGTCCAAAGTTTACAGCATGGGAAAATGCTGATCCAAGTGTAGAAGAATGTGATGAACCAGGAACAGCAAACAAGTAGCGGCACAGACTCTATCTTTGTAATGGAGGAAATTTTTTCTGATAATTACAGTATAGATACTTATAAACTACTAAGCCAAAGATCAAAAAAGCTAGTAAGTCAAATGCAAGAGTTTAAAACAAAGGATAATAATGAAAAACAAGAGTAAGCCAATTTTTAGTGCAAGACCACAGGTTCAACAGGCCGCACCTGCAAATCCAGCCGCGGGTCCGCAAGGCAAGACACCAAGTATTATGATTTTGGTTCCTGCTATGGAAATGGTTAATGCAGAATTTGCACAGCACTTGGCTATGGCGGCCGCAAATTTAGTTGCTAACGGTATTAAGATCAACTGTGCGTTCAACATCGGATCAGTTATCACTATCGCAAGACGTAACTTAACAGACATTTTCCTCAAGAGCGATTTTGATTATGCTTGGTGGGTAGATTCAGATATGAAGTTTCCAATCGATGCTCCGTTAAAATTGTTAAAACGTAACGTGCCATTAGTTGGTGCTAACTATCGCAGACGCCGTTTCCCAAATCCAGGCTTTACTGGTATGATGGGTCAAGCAGGACAATTCACAGAATTAGTAACGGATGACAATAGTCCTCCAATGCAAAAAGTAGATGTACTACCGCACGGTATGGTATTGGTACATCGTTCAGTATATGAGAAGATTCCTCAACCACATTACCTACAAGAATATGTTACAGAACTTAATCTTGAAATTGGTGAAGATATCTTCTTCTGTAACAAAGCAAAAGAAGCAGGCTTTGATGTTTGGGTCGATCACGACTTGAGTAAAGAAATAGCTCATATCGGTATCTTCCACTTTAATTATAATTTGTCAGTACCACAATAAACGGGAGGTCCTATGGACTTTGATTCAATAGAGTTGCGTAAAGTAAAAAATGGTGTCATCGTTGCCTTGCGAACAGAAGATGAGGATAGCGAGTACATTTTTGATACTAATCGCAAAGCACTAAAGTTCATTAAGGACCTGCTAGAATCCAAAATGGCAGATAAAGATGCTCAGTGAAATTTTTTATATCCTAATCTTATTACAGATTAAACATTGGTATATTGATTTTGTAAATCAATCTAATGAAGAAGTTGCACATAAAGGTACCTATCTCGATTCGATAGGAGTCAAGCACAGTCTAAAGCAGGGTATTGCTACTGCGGCTGTAATGAGCATCTTTATTGATTTCCCTTCAGCCATTGTGTTAGGTGTCTTTGATTTAATTGCCCATTACCATATTGATTGGGCTAAGATGAATATTAACAAAAAGTTTGGCTACACTATTGAGATGCCTCAATTTTGGGCTTTGCTAGGTGCAGATCAAATGGCGCACCAATTAACTTACATAGGTCTTGTATGGCTTCTATTCGTTTAAAGAAGAAGTATAAAGTAGGCGACAATGCTTGGATTTACGGTGTAGCAACAGGCGCTGGATACAATCGATTAACTCAAGGCAAGGTAGTACATACTGTAGATATTGAAGGATACTCCGATACTCATTATATCATAGAGATACAGAATGGCATTGAGCCTTTACTAGAAGTTCGAAGTTGGGGAACTATAAGCCAAGATGACAAAGGCCCAGTTGGAGCTTTCCGTGAATTATTGTTGAATCGCCCAGCAGAGCAAAAGGTACTATTACGAACAGGTATGAGTTTACCTAAAGTTGAACTAAATCCAGAATTCTTAGATGAAGATAACCCTGAAGAACCCAGCAGTAGCGATTGATGCCGGATATTGGTGCGATGCCATGTTCGGGTCAGATGGATGGGATTTATTTGGGGATGGTGTTCTTAGCGGTGATCCTAAATACACTTTTGAAATCTTAGACGAAAAAGACGCTACATTATTTGTATTACGATGGGCAGAATACGTATCAATCTAAATGAACACGGGCTAGGTAACACCATGTTCAATAATATCTTAAAAGCATTCAAAGAAGAAAATGGGTATACTCCAGAAGCATACGATGGATACTATAAAAGACAGCCATATTGGGAAAGTGAACTAAGCGGATGGCTATCAATAAAAGGTTTCCCGTGTATAATGTATTCGGAGAGGAAGAACTACCCAACATTGAAATCCATGGACTACGACCATATAGGCTTGGAGATGGACCACGCAATCGCTACTTTGTTCGTGATAACATGGTCATAGAAAAAAGATCAATCGTAGTACACACTATTACAATGGGCGACGTTGAAGATCCAGATTTATTTGTAGCCGAACCAATTTGGCAATGGCAACAAACTGAAATGGGCAAGTGGGTCATGGAGAACGCTGTCCAAGAACCCTTGTGGCAAAGAATGGCTGACCCTGTAATGTGGGGACACAAATATATTATCACAGCCGAATTCGAAGGCAAAAAACTAACCGAATATTATTTACGATTCGGTTCCTCCAAAAAGCCTTGACAAAACCTAGAAGCAAATGTTATAATTAACTTATGAAAATTACTTGCCTAGATTTAGAACTAAATCAACCTAGTGGCAAGATTATCCAAATTGGTGCTGTCGTCGGAGATACAGCCAATGGAGATATTCTTGACCGCTATCGTGCCTATGTAAATCCCAGCGAACCCCTGCAAGAGTTTATTACAAACCTTACAGGTATAACTGAAGATGATATCAAAACCAAAGGTACTGATATCGTTACAGCATACAAAGGTCTTAAGGAGATGCATATCAGACATGACTGCTTTATCAACCCGTTAACATGGGGAGGTGGTGATAGTGCTGAACTATTAGAACAGTTACCCCATGATGACAACATCCAATGGCCATTTGGTCGTAGATGGATTGATGCTAAGACAGTTCATGTTAGCAAGATGATTTCCGACGGTAAGGTACTAAGCGGTGGATTGAGTACTAGTATGAAAGCGTATAACCTAAAGTTTCAAGGGCGAGCCCACGATGCATTAGATGATGCAGAAAATACTTGGCGTATTTACTATCACATGATTTATTTGATGAAGCATAAAAGTTTCGGCTAACTATGAAAGACACTATGACTAAACCTGTAAAAATTGAATTTGCACCTGGTGCGTTTGATCACTTTGATGGCACTCAAGAAGAACTCGACAATTTGATTGCAGAGATCCAAGAGATGTTTGCAAACAAGACTCCCGAAGAGCTCAAAGCTATGAGCCAACCATTAGATGAAGAAACTTTTGAAGAACTGCCAGATGCAGTCAAAGAAGCACTAATTCGTGGTGACGATGAAGAATCTGGAAGGACTTTACAGTAATGGGTAGTAGAGAAAAGGATCAAGCAGATTTTGATCTAGAACGATTTGTTGAATTGTTCGACGAATGTATGACTAGTGAAAATCCTGCTGTTCAAAAAGCATTTAAAAATCTGCTACTGGTTGCTAGTATTTCTCACAGTGATACTAAACGGTTTCCGGTAACAAAAGGACCGTTACGCAGACTAGTAGAAGATTTGCATCACATCAATCGAAGAGTAGGACAGCTAGAAGATCGTATGCTGAGAGAAGCACCTTCTAGAAACGAAATCGATATTGAAAAGATGTCAGCTTTGCAACAGGCTCAGATTGCCCCAATGTATGTTTCTCCGCAAGTATTAGAAAAAATTAAAAGGAATAAAGATGACTAACCCATTTCGTGATCAAGAAAAGTTTATGAAGGCATGTGATCAAACAACTGATACGCCTAATCCAGAACAGTTTAAATTGTATGTTAAATTAATGGCTGAAGAATCACAAGAATTATCTGTAGCGATGCAGGCCGCAGATCAAGTAGAAACACTAGATGCACTTATCGATATCTTAGTAGTCACCATTGGTGCTATACATAGTGCAGGATTTGATGCAGAAGGCGCATGGAAAGAAGTCATGCGCACTAACTTTGCCAAGATTGATAAAGCAACAGGTAAAGTAAATAAAAGAGAAGATGGTAAAGTTCTAAAACCAGATGGATGGACTCCACCTGAATTAGCACCGTTTATAAAGAAAAATGTATAGGTTAAAATATTGGTCGACTACTGGACAACTAATGATAAAGTATTTCAAAACAGTAAACGAAGCACTAACACATAAAATCCCCTTCCATAGTTTCCATAGTATAGATAAGGTAGAATAAGATGCGTAATTATTGGTCATGTTCAAAATTTGCAGACTGGCTTCGTGGCACTCCTAAATTAGGATGCGGTACTAGCGAACAATGGGACGAGTGGCGCAACGAAGCTGAACGTTACAATCCGGTACGCTATTGGCTAGCTGAAGAGGCATTAGATGCTATCCAAAACTTCTTTTGCTATCCTGGAGATAAACTAAATGACATCAGATATTACATCAACAATCGTTGGATTAGTAAGAGTCATGCTCTTACTGCCCACCCTCGTGATATCCGTCCTGGCCGTTGGAGTGACGTTGGTAATCGGTTTCTCCCTTGTCTTTTTAACGAACTTGTCAACTTCGTTGAAGTCGAACAAGCGTGGCACTATGTAATGTGGAATGACGAAGAACAGAAGAAGTACAATGTTCCTTGGTATCGTAGCGGATGGTTGCGTTGGCGCACTTGGCGTTGCCCAGAAGCAGGACTTGCTTACTTAGATTGGGCCAGCACTCTTACTAATGCAGAGTTTTTGGAAGATGACAAAAAGTACCTAGCCGAACCTACTTACCAAGCTAAAGCCGCAAAGGAAATCAAAGAGCTGTATCTTTGGTGGACTACTGTATATCGCAATCGACCAGATCCTTATGAAGCAAGTGGTTGGACTGCGTATTGTGAATTGAGCCGTTTACAAAATGGTGGTCGTCTAAGTTGGGGTGCAGATAAAACTCCCGCACTTAAAAAGGCAAGCAAGATGGCACTTAATGAACTTCATAAGATTGAAAAGGCTTATGAAAAAGAAGATGAAGCTATGATGATTCGGTTAATTAAAGTGAGACAAAGTTTATGGACTTAATTGATTTATTTTGGTTGTGTTTAGCCGTTTGGTTTGCTTCGAGGATACTAATGTTTTTCGTTGAGGGATTGCAAATTGCCAAAATGGAAGAACGTGTTGAAAGATTAAAATATCTAAATGATATTATCCATCAAGTTAAAATTGAAACATATGACGGAATGGATTATTGGTTTGATAAAGATGACGATGAGTTTTTAGCGCAAGGTCGAACAGCAGATGAAATTATTGCTGTCCTTAAGTCACGCTTTCCAGAACATGTCTTCTTGCTAGGCGAGTTAGGCGGGGTTGGTAAAAAGACTGATTGGAAAATAATGAAAGCCGAAGAACTCAAAGATAAATTAACAAAAGAAAATTTACTAGGAAACAAATAATGGATGAAGATAAGTTAAACGAACTGTATCAAGAATATTGGACTATTCATGGCAAAATGTTGGCCGATGGTGCTAAGCCGCTGGCAATAGCAGGTGTCTTGATGGCACAGGCCATGACTATGTATAAAACTGTATTAAATGAAACAGACTTTATTAATATGATGGATACGGTATTGTTTAAGTATCGTAAAGACGTTAAACCTTTGGACCTACCTACATTACAATGAAACCACAAATACCAGCTGAAGGCATTTTAATAAAAAAAGATTACGGTGATGCTAAAATCTATGAAATTGTGTGCGAGTGCGGCGATTGCAACCATTCACATACAGTATGGGTAGAGGCAGAAGATATTGGAGTTAAT
>Ga0164296_1003282_pt1 | contig 15349 bp, 16 predicted proteins | sample GEODES057metaG_FD_113533 | JGI IMG/M metagenome (GOLD analysis project Ga0164296, IMG submission 113533) | Dystrophic lake water microbial communities from Trout Bog Lake, Wisconsin, USA - GEODES057 metaG | ecosystem: Environmental > Aquatic > Freshwater > Lake | place: USA: Trout Bog Lake... | reverse complement strand
AGATTATCAAATAAAACGAGTTGAACAATTGTTGAATGATAGACCAGTCAGAAAATTTAATTATCAAACACCTAACCAAGTGCTACAAGAAAAAATTGCACTTATTAATTGAACTTAGAAATTCTTTAAAAGGAGAATTTAAAATTAATTTTAGCGACCCTATGCTTGCCAATGCAGGCCTCTTTGCTATTACAGGTGCTACTGGTGCAGGAAAGTCAACTATACTTGATGCTATTACACTAGCGCTTTATTCTAACGCGCCAAGAATTGGTGACATTACAAGAAACACGATTGCTGAAAAGGGTGTGGTTGTAACGAAAGGAACCAAAGAAGCTTTTGCGCATATTACTTTTGAAGTAAAATCAAATATTTATAAAGCTGAATGGGGTATCTATTTAAATAGAAATGGTAATTGGAGTGATATAACGCATAAGCTAAGCGAATTTACGGCTGGAGAGTTTACGGCAATAACCGAAAAAAAATCAGATACAAAAAATAAAATAAAAGACATTATTGGTCTTGATGAAAATCAGTTTACAAAAGCTATAGTATTAAGTCAAGGAAAGTTTGATGAATTTTTAAAGTCAGATAAAAACAAACGATATGAATTGCTTGAGATTATTACTGGAACACAAATTTATCGCGATTTAGGAAAAGCAGTTTATGCGAAATTCAGCGAAATCAATACTTCAATAGAAGTTTTAAACAACAAATTATTGGGCATTAATATTCTAACTGATGAAGAATTGGTAGATATAGAAGAACAGAAAAAACAATTAGAGAAAAAAGTTACATCACTTCAAGTAGAAATAAAAAAATTAGATACCGCTAGGTTGGTTAAAGAAGAAATAATAAAAACCGAAAATGATTTAGCGTCTAACCAAAATGAAACGGGAAAATTAATACAACTACAAGAAGCCTTTGCTCCAAACTTACAAAAAATTTTAAGCCATGAAAAAGCCTTGCCCTTACAAGTAGATTTTAATAATTGGACAAATGCTAGTAGTCAATTAATCAACCTAGCAACGGAATATAAAACGGCCGAATCTGAAAACACTGCGTTTATTAAAAGTAAACAAGAACTAATAAATACGCTTTCTACAGATCTTAACAAACCGGTTACAGAACTTAATTTTATTTCTGAACTAGACTTGTTTTTTAACTTAGTTTCTAAAGTAGAAAAAACAATTAATGACGAAGAAGGGAACTTAAAAAACACAACCGAATTTTTAAAATTACAATACAATCAAATACCTAAAACAAACGAACAAAAACTACTTAATATTAAAGGGTCGGTAGTTGATTTAAATAAATTTATAAATGATTCGGAAGCAGAAATCGTATTAATGAATCTGCCGCCAAATTTAAGTAATGAGCTAATTGAAGAACATATAAATAGTCAACTTGCCACGTTAGATAACCTTAAAGAGATTATTAAATTTAAAACCGATTTTAATAATCAGCAAAAAGAAGAACAGGTTTTAATAGCAGAAGAAATTCCTATTAAAGATTCAATACAGAATTGTAAGGATAATATAAGCAACACTACTGCCATATTAGACCAAATAAAATTAGAAGTAGACGCTACACAAGCATTGGTAACTGCTAATCAAAACTTTTTGTCGTTAGAATCGGTTAGAAGTCAATTAGTAGACGGTAAGGCTTGTCCATGTTGCGGTTCGGAGCAACATCCCTATGCTACTAATATTCCATATATAAATTCTGAATTAGAAGATGCTCTTGTTCTTAAGAAAGCAGAATATGAAAAACACGCAAAGCAAATAATACAATTCGATAAAGAACTGGTGGTTTTAGAATCTCAATTAAGCGCTTCGAAAGCAGCACAGATTAAGATAAAAGAAGCAATACAAGAGAATCAACAGGCATTTGAAGCTTGTTGTAAAAGTTCTAAAGCTAATATACTTTCTAAATTACAGGACTTTCAAAATCAGTTAAGCAATTGTCAGCAATTACTAACAAACTTTAAAACCTATAAAACTTGGGTTGAAACTAAAAATCCTCTAACTGTTTATATACAAGCGCTTGAAAAATATAATCAGATAAAAACTGTGTTAGAGTCCAAAAAGACTGAGAAGAAAAGTCTATTTAAGGGAGACTCAATTTTGAATTATAGAGATCCTATGATAACTAATTGGAATATGCTAATTCAGAAAATTGAATTGAAGCAACAATCAATGGAAGACATTAAAAAGAACACTATTAAAACAAAAGTAATTTTTGATAGTTCAAATGCATTATTATCTGATAAGATTCTTGAATTTGGTTTTGCATCTATTGCAGAAATCGGTTTAGTATTATTATCTGATGTTGAATTTGTAAAATTAAAAGCAAAACAACAGGATCTAAATAATTCAACCGTTTCATTGGCTTCTAAACGTGATACCCTTAATAAAGCATTAGATTCTGCCAAACTAAAAGACAATGTTGCTATTACCTTAGAGGAATTGGTGGAACAAATTAAGTTGCAAACTGAAGAAAGAGATGGTGATTTAAAAATGCAAGGAGAGCTAGCCAACACTATTAAACAAAATACAGATAATAAAGAGGCGGCAGTTAGTATACTTGATGAACGTAAAAAATTACAAGTTGAACAAGGCTATTACGCTACTTTGAATAATTTAATTGGCGATAACACTGGAAACAAGTTTAATAATATAATTCAGCGTATTACCTTAAGGCATTTGTTTAATATGACGAATAAACGCTTGCTAACCTTAATGGCTAGATATCAAGTTGATTTAGGTGGAGATAATCAAGAAGATGAAATTTGGGTGATAGATACTTTTATGGGAGACGAAAAGCGAACGATTAATAGTGTTTCTGGTGGAGAGCGTTTTGTAATTTCATTAGCAATGGCATTATCGTTAAGTGATTTAGCCTCTAATAAAGTTAAGATTGATAGTCTATTTATTGACGAGGGTTTTGGAAGTCTTTCTCCCGATGATTTAGATAACGCTATTACTATGTTAGAAAGAATGCAAATAGAAAACGAAAAAACTGTTGGCATTATTAGTCACGTAGAAAGTTTGAAAGAAAGAATTAGTACACAAATACAAGTAATAAAATTACAAAACGGAGAAAGCACTTTAAGATTAAAAAACAATGAAACCTTTTTGAGTTTAGCAGTTTAATTAGGTTTTTGTTATTTAACTCATACAGTCATTAATAAATTGGCAGCGTATTTAATTTGTAAACATAATTTATGCAATTACCACCGAAACATATTCTATCGAAGTCAACTTTTATGAAAGGTTGTCAGTGCCCTAAAGCATTATGGCTAAATAAATTTCAACCCGAATTAAAAACGGCAGTTAGCGCTCAGCAACAAGCCATTTTTGATAGGGGCACTAATGTAGGAAAACTAGCAGAACAGTTATTTCCAGGTGGAGTTGATGCAAGGCCAGAAAATGCATACTCATATCAACAATCTGTTGTAGATACGTTTCAATTTATTCAACTAGGCCATGAGGTAATTTATGAAGCAGCGTTTCAATATAATCAAGTATTAGCGGCATTAGATATTTTGGTTAAGAAAGATGGTATGTGGAAGGCTTATGAAGTTAAAAGCAGTACTTCTATAAGCGATGCGATTTTGCAAGATGCTGCTTTGCAATATTATGTAATAACCCAATCTGGATTGCCTCTTGTTGATTTTAGCATTGTTACTATTAATACAAGCTATATTAAGAATGGTGAAATAGATGTTTTTCAGTTATTTAAAATTGAATCGGTATTAGATCAAGTTTTACAATTACAACCAATGATTTCCTTGAAGATAGAGGAGCTAAAAAATTCATTGAAGCAAACCGAAATGCCTGTAAGAGATATTGGCGCTTATTGTAACAGTCCTTATCCATGCGATTTCAAGCAATATTGTTGGAAACATATTCCAGACAATTCAGTTTTTGATTTAATGGGTTATGCTAGTGCCTCTAAAGCATTTGACTTATACAAAAGAGGCATTATTTTATTATCAGACATACCAGCTGATTTTAAATTAACCGAAAATCAAGAAATTCAAGTAAGTGTACATAAAACACAAGTACCTAAAATTAATCTGCCTGCTTTAGATTCGTTTAAAAAACAATTAGTGTACCCGCTATATTTTATGGATTTTGAAACGTATCAATCTGCTGTTCCAGAATTTGATGGTACTAAACCTTATCAACAAATTCCTTTTCAATATTCTGTTCACCGATTAGATGCACCAAATGCAGCATTGGTTCATTTTGAGTGGCTAGGAGAATCAGGAACTGACCCAAGAAATGATTTCTTAAATAATTTATTAAATGTTACCAATAACAATGGTAGCATTATAGTGTACAACGGAAGTTTTGAAAGTAGCAGATTGAAAGAGTTAGCATTTTGGTTTCCACAAAAAGCTGCAGAGATCGAAGCGCTTCAAAATAGGATGATAGACTTAATGGGTCCTTTTCAAAAGAAGTATTATTATTTACCACAAATGAATGGCTCTTATAGTATAAAGGAAGTATTGCCCGCATTAGTGCCAAGCTTAAGTTATGATAATTTAGAAATAGGTAATGGTAGTGATGCAAGTGCCTCTTACTATCAATTACAGTTTGAGAAAGATAATGTAGTTGTGGAAAACACTAGACAAGCTTTATTAAAATATTGTATGCTAGATACTTTGGCAATGGTAAAAATTTTAGAAAAAGTAAATGACATTAAATAATTTGTCAACTATTTTTATTTACTAGTTTCCCCTCATCAAAAAAATACTTATTCAACAAAGGCACTGGGTCGGTATAAAATGACAACCCATTAATATTGTCTTTATGCCATTTTGGTAAAATAGTGCCAATTGAATAGTGTAAATGTGCAGGTGTGGTTTTTGCGTTTCCTGTATTTCCTACTTTACCAATTTGATCTCCGTTGGTAACAAAACTACCTACATGTGTATCAATGCTTGATAAATGAGCATAATAATGGGTTTTAAAAGCTGGTCCTAAAACAAGCACTACATTTCCACCCAAAGACAATACTCCAGTATAGATTACCAATCCTTTACTTGCCGAAATTACAGGTGTACCTGATTTGGCAAAGATGTCTACCCCTTTGTGTTTATGACCATCGCGAGGTGCGCCAAAACCTTTTTGTTCGTAGCTGTATTTGTTACTTCCCTTTACAGGTGCTGTAAATTTCCAGTCGGCATAACTATAGTAAATGGTTACTATTATTGTTATAATGCCCAAAACCAAAGCAATTTTCATCAACTTCTTCATATAATTGTATTTAAGCTAATTGAATATTTTCTCTTTTCTCTGATCCTTCGAACCAACCCTCTATTTTATGGCCAACCATCCAATCAATAAATTCTTCGTTGAATTCAATTACGGTGCCTAAATTATTAAGCATCATTGGTTCCATTTTTGATTCTGGTATGATTATTTTAGTGCCAATTGATAATTCTGCAGACATTTAAAACCTATTTAAAGTAATAATAATCAAAGCTTTATTGTGCTAATGCTTTGTAAATATATAAATTATATTAAAAATATAATTAAATGTTATTACCTTTACTAAAATATTAACAATGCTACTATTGCTCATACCCCCTGAAGACAATTTAACCATTAAGCTCGATAACTTATTTCATATAAGTACTGGAATTCTTGAGGATAAGCATGAGCGATTTATTGAAATAGATCAACAAAAACAAAAGGTTTGGTTTTTGCATATGGGTGATATGATTTCAACAGAGAAAATTATTGATTTTGAAAATCTATCAAAAAACGAAATTGATTTAATTAAAAACAGAGAACGTCGAGAACAGAAAAAAAACAAATCAAAAGTTGATAAAAAAGATGAGATTAAAGCAGCACTTATTCCAATTGACGAAAAAAAATTAATTCAATCAACCGATTATTTATTGTGCGCAAGAGGTATACCTGCTGGATACTCGATGATAGATTCAATTAAAGAATCTAAAAAGTATAAAAATTTTAAAGAAAACTTTTATGCAGCGGCTACGCATCATTTTATTGTTTTTAAATTAAGAGATACCTATGAATATATGAATATTCCGTATTTACATATTATGTTAGATATACTTGTAAAAACAAAATTATTAGAAATATATAAATTAAAAAAAGTTAATGGAGATAAGGATTCTAGCGGTTCTAATGATAAAAATACACCTGCTGTAATTATTACTAGTATTAAAGAAATAAAGGACATTCAAATTACTATTCCATTTTCTCCGGATCAAGTAAAAACTTATGAACGTCAGGAAAAGTTTTTACAAACTCATTTTGAAATGTTACTTAAAGCAAAAAGACAGGAAGAGGAATTAAATAATTATTTAAATGCTATTGCAAATCCTAATAGCGCTAATTAATAAACTGATTTATATGAACTACTTACATGTAATAGATAACGAACTACTAATAAACGGCAATTATACCAAACTATTAAATAGCAAGAATTTACACGTGATTTGTACAGCTCAAAAAATAAAAGGGTACTGCAATACTTTTTTATCAAGTTTGGGCGAACCTCAAAACAAAATAGATACTTATTGTGATACAGTTAATAGTAAATATGAGCCTGGTTGTTTGTTCCCAAAATATACTTTAACCTTATTCCCTTTATTTAAAGAATCTAGGGCAGAAAGTATTCGAGAAGACCTATATAAGTTTTTTGGGGATACCTTTTTGGCACAGAATAAATACTTTAAGTCTGAAAAAATGCTGTTTTGTTTTGATGAAAATAGCTGGCCAGATATAACCTTACCTAAATCAATTTTAGAGGAAGTATTACAAGAGCAACTACTGGAAGGAGTTAGTGATATTTATTTTTGCTCGTATTTGTAACGAGCTTTCATGAATTTAATTACTTGATAATTAAGTAATTAGAACTATTTAAACACAATATCTACGCTGTAACGAATCAATGTAAGAATAGAAATAGTTGCTACCAATTTGTAAAAATATATATTTTCAAATAAAAATATAAAAAAACATTTTGCAAAATAAAATAGTTGAATTAGCTTTGCAATATCAAATCAACAACAACTCAACTTGGTTTCTAATTACGCGTTTCTCTTAAAGGTTGGTTGCTGTTTTTAAAATCTGTTTTTATACTTTTTCGGAACTCGCTGAATCTCTGAACATACTTAATCATCATCTTAAACAAATCCAATAGGATATGAACAGTAAAAAAATGCCTAAACAGCCCCGTTACAGAATGCTAGAAATTGTTGGTGAAGAGCAAACAGCTAGTGGTGATTTTTATCTTTTAAAAGATGGAAGTGCTTTAGTGATAAAATTCCCCAAAAACTTGGTTAAGGCCAATGAATTAAAAATTGAAAACCAACATATAAGCTTAACTCAAAGCTTATATGATAGGTGGTATGAAAACGAAACAGCAGAGAATATAAAAAAATATGATAGTCTAATGTTTGATCATTTTGAACAGCTCTTTGACATAAGGGAAAAAATAATAACTAACAATAGGTTATACTATGTTTCGCCAAGTAGTTGGTTGTATTCTGGTGGCTTATTTATGGGAATGTATAGATATACACTTGGAGCATTATTTAATGTATGGGCAACAACAAACGACTTACTGTATGCTAACCACTTGATAATTAAAATAGGAGGTTCAGGTTTGTCTGGAGCAAATGTATATACTGCCTGGGATCCGGTTAATAAAAAAATAGTACAAGGAAGTGTTGACCGTAACATAGTGCACTGGCACCAATTTGTTAAAGTGTTTCAAGCTTTGAGTAACGAAAAAAAATTTAGTTCACAACTAAATTATTTACAGTCCAAAGAATTACTTGAAACTATAGGAATCAAATTCTAAAAATTAAAAAACTTAAAACAATGAATTTAAAACAAGCGTTAAAACAGAAAAACAGATTAGTAGGCTTAATTAACGAAGAGTATAAAAAAGCCTCCCAATACAATAGTATTGAAAAAGGTTATACTAGACCTTATTCCGCTAAGGAAGCTATTGACAATTGGAGAAACCTTACAGAACAGTTAATTACACTAAAATGTAAAATACAGATAGCCAACCAACCAGTTTATGACAAAATATTTAGGTTGGCGGAATTAAAGACACAGGCAAGGCAAATGAAAGAATTAACCTGTGTAACCGGTACGCATACTAGTAGATGGCCGGATGAAAAAAGCGTGGTAAAGTTTGCTGAAATTGGAATTGTGGAAAGAGACCAAATGGTTACAAACATTGAAACCCAGATAGAAAATTTACAAGATGAATTAGATACCTGGAACCATGAAACATTAATTAATTAAAATAAAAGTTGGGGGAGAAGGGATGTTAAAAAATATTTTGTGCCTTGTGCGCAACTTATAATCAGCAACGTTCTGATGCGTTTGAAGATAAAGTATTCAACATTTATAATTACGCTAATCATTTAACATTGAACTTGTCAAAATTAAAAACTTCTTTAAGATATTTTTTAATTGAACTTCAAACCCAACCTATTTTTTACTAGCACAACAAATTAAAAATAATAAAATAGAAATTTATGACTTTAGTAATTCACCCGCAAGACCAATCAACAGATTTTTTAAAACCTATTTACAGTAATATTTTAAATAAGAAAGTAATTACTGGAGGCATTAATTACGAAGATTTAAAAAAGGAAATTGAATTGCATGACGAAGTGATTATGTGTGGGCATGGTTACCATGGTGGTTTGTTTGCAATTGCACAATTTCCGAGTAAGGGTTATATGAGTTATATCATTGATAATAATATGGCTCAGTTATTAAAAGAAAAGAAAAAGATTGTAACCATTTGGTGTTATGCTAACGAGTACATTAAAGCAAATAATATTAATAACGCCCTATTTTCAGGGATGTTTATTAGTGAAGTGCCAGAGAGTTTATATTGTGGCCTTGAAGGTGTTACACAAGCAATGGTAGATGAAAGTAATAATTGTTTTTCAGAAGAGTTGGGAACTTTAATAACTTTACCTCCAGTTGAAATTTATGAGGCTATGCAAAATGGAAGTTATAGTGAATTAGCAAAAAATAATTCCGTTGCAGCATATAACATTGAACGTTTGCATTATGATTATAAACAAAGTTTAGTAGCAGTTTAAATTGTTCATCATAAACTAATTAATTTGTCAAACTTCTTACTATATTTTTCAATTGCCTGTTTCAGCCTTGCTGGAATTGGCTTAGTAATGGATCTTATTATTTACCTGTTTGATAGTGAGCCAGAAATTAAAAAACCTAAAAGCCAAGCAATTCAGCCTGTAAATATCCCACCAACCAATTTTGTTATTGGAACTATAACTATCATAACAAATACTTTATCGGGAATAAAAAAAGCTGTTTTTAATAGGTATAAATTAAACACATCTAACGTTCAATTTTGCAGAGAAGTAATGAAGTGGACGGGGCCTATTTTACGTGAAGCAGGTGTGAGATATTTTCCAACTATAACAGTTAGGTATAATAAAACGAAATCTAAAATGGGTGCATATATTCCATCAACAAATTCAATAGTGATTTATTTAAAAGGTCATAATGGTGATTTGTCTGAAATATGCAGCACAGTTTTGCACGAAGTGAAACACCATATTCAATCGAAAAAAGATCCCGAATTTAGAAAGCTGATGAATTATAATAAGTACGGATATGTTAATAATAGAATAGAGGTTGAAGCCAGAGATTTTGAGAAAAAACACTTTCAAGCCTGCTTAGATTATTTATGTGAGAAGGGGATTATTTCAAAGTATTAAAACACTATATTTAATCAAGGGTCTTTAAACCGGAGTTCAATTTTTTAACACAAATATTTTTAAAATGATTATATCCAACATTTCTTTTTTTATTGATTGCGTTTCATTACTACGTGAGCAATATCAGAATGCCGATACGGTTAAAAAAAATCAACTAGTTACTTTTTTAAAAACATGGTTGTTTTATAATTCTACTTCAAAAAGTATTTTTTGGACTGGCATGTCAACTGAAGGTGGTAAAGTTGAGAAAGTAAAAGAACACAGGTTCTCTAATAAAGCTACCACTAGATATCTTTTGGAGAATGATTTGCAATTTGAAAACAAAGTAAAGCAAGTGTTATGGATATTTGAGCGGATGCAATGGAATTATACTAATAAAGATGAAAACAAAAGAATGTCTCCATTGCAACAATATGAAACATTTTATGGACGACTTCAAGGTAGCTTAAATAATTTATATTCCGAAGCAACAATTGCGTTAGAGGATGAAAAACCCAATGTTAACTTTTATCCTAAATTAGAAAACATTTTACAATGTACTTCCTCTAAAAAAGCTACCATTGTTGAAATTGAAATTGAGTCGAATAAAATTAAAAATTTCGAGAAAGGATTAATTTATGCAGTAGACAAACTAAACGCAAAAATTGATTATATAACAGTACCTCAAAGAGGTTTTATTATTTCTAGTTTGGCTTTTTCGGATCTTTTAAAAGCTATACAAAGTGGTTATTTGAGTTGTATGAAGATTTCTGAATTAAATAGATTTGCTTTACAATATGGTTATAGATTAAACCAGAATGCTGGCCCATACAGAATGCAGAATACTTTTAACACTCAAAAGGATAGGGTGTTTAAAATATTAGTAGATAGAACCCCTATTTATTTAACTACCTATAACAACACTGTCTACAAGAAGGATTTAATAAATACCCTAGCTAGTTTTTTCGATTCGAAGGTTTATTTTTTCGATGCTAAATTGAACCTAATTACAGAAGAATAAATTCATATTAAATGGCAGTAGATTTATCTCAAATTTTAGTTATTGGTGTTTCTTCTAGAGCACTTTTTGATTTGGAAGAAGAGAATACGATTTTTAATGAGAAAGGCTTAAAAGAGTTTAGGAAATACCAATACGAACATGAAAATGAAGTACTAAAACCTGGCACTGCTTTTTACTTAGTTAAAAGTTTATTGGAACTTAATAAGCAGGCTAATCAACCAATAGTTGAAGTGGTAGTTATGTCACGCAATAGTCCGGAAACTGGCGTTAGAGTAATGAATAGTATAAAATCGCACAACTTAGATATTACTAGATTAGCGTTTACCGGTGGTGATTCTTTGTATGGATATATTGCAGGCTATGGTGTAGATTTATTTTTATCTAAGGATATTGATGATGTGCAAAAAGTTATTGATAGCGGCTCTTGTGCTGCTGCATTAATTTATGCGCCACCTAACGAATTTAATTCCCAAACGAGTAAGGTAAAAATAGCGTTTGATGCAGACGCAGTAATTTTCTCAGAGGATTCTGAATTTAGATATAAAACAGAAGGATTGGAAGCATTTCAACAATATGAAAGTGATAATGAAAAAAATGCATTAACAAAAGGCCCTTTTGCGAAGTTGCTAATTAAACTATCTAAAATTCAAGAACAACTACCAACAGGCATTGAGCTTTCTCCACTAAGATTAGCCATCATTACTGCTAGGAGTGCTCCTAGTCATTTGCGTGTAATTAATACCTTAAGAGAATGGGGTGTATATATTGATGAGGTCCATTTTTTAGGTGGATTATCAAAGGATAAAATTCTTGAAGCATTTGGTGCACATATTTTTTTTGATGACCAAGAAGCGCATTTAGGCCCGGCCTCTAAAGTTGTGCCATCTGGCAAAGTGCCTTACGCGAGTGATTCTAAAATGAATAACTTAAATAAAAAGAATTAAACCAATTTGATTACAACAAATAGGGCCTAACTAATTTCCATAAACTGCCCCACAGGTTTTTATCTCCTTAATTATTTCTTCTCGTAGTTCAATGGGTTGTAATACTTCAACTCCAGATCCAAAACCCAATATCAGTGTTTTCAATTCAATGGTATTGTAAACTGTAAAAGATATTTCAATGAACTCGGCGGTTTTATTTAAAATTTCCATTGAAGGATGTAGCGTTATTTCGGATATTAACGGAATTAAAGTTTTACCAAATTTTAGTACCACTTCAATGGGTTGTAAATCATGTCTGTGAAAAACCCCTAAACTATATTTGAAATAATCGGCCGCACTAAATTTTGGGTCTTCGTAATATTGTTCAGCACTTTGGCTCACATCTTGTATTCTAAACAGTTTAAATAAATTGGTACTACCATTGGCAGTCATTTCTTTGCAGTGTGCAACTAAATACCATTTATTGCGATATTCTTTTAGTAAGTACGGACTGATTGTTCTGGTCTTTGGCTCCTTTCCATAAGGGCTATATACAATGGTTAAACAGGTTTTATCGGCAATGGCATGGTAAATAGGCTCTAGCCATTTTTGTCCTGTATCTCCAGACATTTCACCAATCTGTATGAAATTTGGTTCGCTTTTTTGGTGCAATTTTCTTAAAACAGAACCTGCCATCACACGGGTAATAACATCATCGAATTTTTCAAAAAATGGGGTTCCCTTATACACAGAGAATGTTTGTAGTGCCATTGAAAACAAATCTTTATCCTCATCTTTTAAACTTACATTATGAATGGAGTCTTCTTTGTTTTTGTAAAAGAATTTGCCCTTAGAGCTACCTATTTCAATAAAGTAAGTTGATTCGATATCTTTTATATCGTTTCTAATTTGACGATCAGTTACTTGCAATTGGTTTTTTGAATCTTCAAATGCACTAAGCGCATCATTTACCTTGTTACAAATTTCAGCAATAGAATAGTGTTTAGAACTTCGCAAAAGCGATTCTATTATTTTGTATCTATTGAACGACTTTTTATTTACAGACATTTATTTTTTTTAACAGTTTTCATTGATGAATCTGAAACAAAATTTCACTTTTAGCTTTTAGCCTTGCAATATGGTTGATAAATCCTTTAAACGGGGGTTACTAAAATTATTAAAAAAATAGGGTAAACCCAAAAAACATCATACTATGAATAAAGACATTAAAATATCATTGATTAAAAAAACCCTGGCAATACTATTCTTCATGCTTTATTCATTCATTCTGCTAGGAATTATTGGTATTTTAACTAAAGCCAATGACCCTAATACTTCACAAGCAGGATGGGTAACCATATTGATTATTGCTTTATTAGCTTTTGGTGGGTACTTGTCTTACAAAATTAAATTTTATAAACCTTAATTTATTCTTAACCAGAATACGAATTAGGCAATGCCTAATATAAGGTATTTATTAACCTTTTATTAAACATCATATAATTTACATTTAATTAGTTTTATCAAAAATCATCTACCTCGACAACACCTCTACCTGAACTTATTTAATGACCGCTTAAACATTCGTTGAAATGCGTTACAATTTATTCAGAGGTGTAATAGCACTTGTGCTGCTATGCAATTCTTTAACACTACATGCATCCAAAACACCATTATCAGAATACTCTTCTCAATGGGATTTTGAATATTTTAATAAGGCAAATACAACAAGCCTTTCATCTTACCTATCGCCTAGCGAAAAAGACTTTGTATATATATTAAATCTAGCAAGGGTAAGCCCAATACTTTTTATGCAGTCGGTCCTTATACCCTATTTTAATAAACACGGGTATTCTGAATTAGCGTATGAGTCTGTAAATGCTTTAAAATATGCTGGCAACTTGCCCATGATTCTTCCCTCTATCAATTATAAAAAGGAAGTAAAAACAATTTTGAATAATTCGAACATTAACAACTATAGTGGCGAAGGAAATATAGATCGACTAATTCTAAAAAATGAAAATACCGCTTATATATTTAGCAAAAATAGCAATGCAATTGATATTGTTTTACAACTACTTACCAACGAAGGAAATAGTGGAATAATATTTAGAAAATATTTTTCAGGGAATTATACCGATGCCGGAATTCTAATTGAACCACATTCATATCAAGGATTTGTTACTTCGGTGATATGTAAAAATATTAGCCAAGAGCAGAGAAATAAACTTCCCAAAATTGTAGATATAGATAAAAATAATTTTGAGCCTCCAAGAATGGTGATTTATAATCATTACCCCAATGACTCTATTTTGCAATTTTTTATTGGCGTTGCCGAGAGTGAAACTATAGGAAATTCAAAAAACAATCAAAAGATTAAAATAGCAAATAAAAATTCTCAATTTATAGATAGAGAAGGCCTTGAGAAACTATATGATAGCTTAAATGAAAACTCAATAAGTTTTTCAAAAAGTGATTATATGTATTATGTTAATAAGAAAAGCACACAAGAGCTTAGAAAATTGAAAGTTATTTCAAAAAATGCATACAGTTATACAAGATCATCCTTTTCAATACAATCTAATTTCAATGAATCTGAAAAACCGCTTGACTTATATTTTATTGGAAGAACAGAAGATTCGCCAGATAATGAAATTAGAGTAAACCTATTGCATCTTACTTCACCACCTCCACAGCCTTTATTCCCTTCTGATAGTATTGGCACATTTGAATATCCTTTGGATTTATCACATGTAGATGATTATGTAAACACTCTTGGAAAAATTGATGACTCTAAATTAGCATACACTTTAACTAGTCATTTTAAAACAGAATTAGAAAAAGTCAGAGCAATTTTTATTTGGCTGGTGAAAAATATTAGTTACGACTATGAGGGTCTTGGTACTGGGAAATTCACCTATGAAATAAAGGATGTTTTATCAAAAAGAGTTGCTGTTTGTGCAGGTTACGCTAATCTGTTTTCTTATTTATGTAAACAAGCTAATATAAGGTGTGAATATATAAGCGGAAAAACACATAGAGGTTTACACGCCTGGAATGCTGTGAATATTAACAATAAATGGTATCTACTAGATGCAACCTGGGGTCCAAATTATTTTTTAATGAGTCCAGATATTTTTGTTCAAGACCATTTTTCGTTTATAAAGAAATGGTCGCTTCTTACAAAAACAGATACTTATGAAGAATGGAAAGAGAAGTATAAAAACAATACAAATTAATAATTTATAAAATGGAAAAACTTTATAAAAATTCATGGCTTTATGGCGGAAGCATCATCTTTCCAGAAAAGATAACGATTACCAATAAAAACATAACCTGGGAAAAGAAATGTGGATTCTTAGGTCTTTTTAAAGAACAAATAACAGTTGCTCGATCACATATTTATAGCGTAGGTTCGGTAGAAAAAATTATAGGAGGAACTATTAATATTAAATTTCGTGGGGCAAACTCATTTGATACCTTTTTAATTACTGGTCAGCATTTTGGCATTACTGAAATTAATGAGATGAAAAAGGTTTTCTAAGTTCAATTAATAAGTGCAATTTTTTCTTGTAGCACTTGGTTAGGTGTTTGATAATTAAATTTTCTGACTGGTCTATCATTCAACAATTGTTCAACTCGTTTTATTTGATAATCTGT
>Ga0164296_1003279_pt1 | contig 15363 bp, 12 predicted proteins | sample GEODES057metaG_FD_113533 | JGI IMG/M metagenome (GOLD analysis project Ga0164296, IMG submission 113533) | Dystrophic lake water microbial communities from Trout Bog Lake, Wisconsin, USA - GEODES057 metaG | ecosystem: Environmental > Aquatic > Freshwater > Lake | place: USA: Trout Bog Lake... | reverse complement strand
GCCAAGGGGGAGGCAGCCAAGGGGGGCAGCACTCGTCCCTGTTCGCACCGCTTGGTCGTCAGTTCCTCATGGTCCGGACGCTGATCGGCGATCTTATGCACGGGGTCATCTGACGTGGTTCGTCCCCGGCAGCGCCGTGCGCGCAACGGACCGAGGGGTAAGTTGGATAAATAATAGTCGCGTGCACTATTTTTGTCGTTTTTCTTCGCGGCGATCTGCAAATAAGACTATTATTTAATCAATTTTCTGCCCCTGGTGCAGAAGTCGGCGATCGTGCCCTCTATGTTTCGTCCGCGCCGCACCGGCGGAGATGGTGTTGTGCAGCACGGTGCAGACGGACGCCGTGATGGCATAGAGGTTGCAATCATCCTCGACGTGTTCGTTGTCGGAGGGTGCATGACGGTTTCTCCGCGAGGTCTTTCAGCACGCTCGGCCGAAGCAGATAGTCTTTCAGGCTTGCCGGCGAACGCGACGCCCCTGCCGGTGTTGAAGATCGGCATGACGGCGGACGATGTGCCGACGACCCATGGCACGCCCGATCATGGCGGAGCACGTCTCCGCGCCCCTTCCTATCCCACCTGTATCAGCGCCGAGAACCGGGGTTTTACGCATGTCGATACACCAACCGACATCCCGCCGGGGCTGTTCATCATCCATGACCTCCACCCCCGGGCACGCGTCAAGACGGTGACCGGGTTCCGACCGGTGCAGAACCGGTATCACGACTTCACGCAAATCTCGATTGTATAGGATCACGCATGCTTCGACGCGATTTGTTCACGGGTATCGCTGCTGCCGCGGCAATACCATCCCTTCCAATGGCAGCGTCCGCGGCGGGTGGAACGCTGCGCATTGCGATGACGGCGGCGGATTTGCCCAGTGCGCATGGCATTCCGAATAACGGCTTCGAGGGGTTCCGCTTCCTGGGCTACAATCCCTATGACGGGCTGGTGAATTGGGATCTGCGCAATAATCCCGACAAGCCCGCGACGATCGTGCCTGGCTTGTTCACGTCCTGGGCCACGGATCCAAAGAATCCCCTGCGGTGGATATTCGCCGTGCGCCAGGGCGTGAAGTTTCATGACGGTACCGATTTCACCGCCGACGCGGTGATCTGGAATCTGCAACGCGTCTATGATGACAAGGCGCCGCATTACGATGCGCCCGCCGCGCCCATTGTTAAGGCGGCGGTTTCCATGGTCGATACGTTTGAAAAGATCGACGCCACGACGATCGCGATCACGACGAAATATCCATTCAGCTTCCTGCCCTGGCTGTTGACCCGCGTTTTGATGGTCAGCCCGACGCAATATGAGGCGGTCGGCAAATCCTGGGCGGAATTCGGTAAAAAACCTGTCGGCACCGGCCCGTTCAAAATCACCCGTGTCGTTCCCGGGCAGTATATCGAAATGGTCCGGAATGAGGATTATTGGGACAAAACCCGCATTCCCAAGCTGGAAAAGTTGGTCGTGATGCCGATGGCCGAAGCCACGACGCGGATCGCGGCGTTGCGGTCTGGCCAGGTGGACTGGATCGAAGTGCCCGCACCCGATTCGATCCCGTCTCTGAAGCAGGCCGGCTTCGAGGTCACGTTATGGCCCTATCCGCACACATGGCCGTACGTGCTCAATACGGAAGCAGGGTCAGCGTTCAGCGATGTTCGCGTGCGCCAGGCGGCAAATTACGCGATCGATCGTGAAGGTTTGTGCAAATTGGTGAACGGCATCGCCAAGCCGGCTGTTGGCTTGTATCCGCCCGGCCACCCTTTCTTCGGCGATCCGGTTCAGAAATACACCTACGATCCGGCGAAGGCGAAGGCATTGCTCGCAGAGGCCGGCTATGGGCCGGGCAAGCCGTGCAAAGCGAAGATCATGATCTCCACCTCCGGTTCGGGGCAGATGCTGCCGATCCCGATGAATGAGTTCCTGCAGCAGAATTTCTCGGCCATCGGCATGGACATCGATTTCGACGTGGTGGAGTGGGGCACGATGTTGGTTGCAATCCGGTCCGATCCGAAGGCATCGCAGTCGCATGGTGTGCAGGGGATCAATATCAGTCTTAGTTCCGTCGATCCCTCAACGATGTTCCGTTACTACGCGAAGGATAGTTGGTCGCCCACCAACTACAACTGGGGGCATTACGACAACCCTGCGGTGACCGATATGTTGAAGCAGGCGCAGGCAAGTTTCGATGAAGCCGAGCAGACGAAAGTGTTGGCGAAGGCGCATGCGCAGATTGTCGATGATGCTGCCTGGCTGTTTATCGTGCACGACCTTAATCCGCGGGCGATGAGCAAGAAAGTCAAAGGTTTCACACCGGTACAGTCCTGGTTCGTGGACTTCACGCAAATATCGGTTTCATAGCCGCCGAACCGACCGGCGTCATGACACTTATCATGACGCCGGTCGCTGCATTCCTGCATCCGTCTGTCGTGTCACGAGTTGGCAATCTCGGGCATTTGCGCGATACTCGTCTTCGCCAAAATCAAAGGCAGGAGGTCGGGGTTGTCGGACGAAAGCTTCGAGGTGCGCGTCAAAGCAGCCGGATTGCGACTACAAGCCGCTGAAGCCCCCGTGCTGGAAGCCTTGGTTCGGGATTTGGATCGTTCGGCAAGCGCGGTGCGGTCGCCTATGGCGTATACGCTTGAACCGTCATCTGCCTTCCGCTTAACGCCGCCCGATTGATGCTATGACAATGACCTTGGTCGATACCGATGCCTTCCTGAAGGACCTCTACGAACTGCGCGAGATCGGCCGGTTCAAGACAGGTGTGCATCGTCCGACGTTTTCGCCGCAGGATATGGAATCGCGCCGCTGGTTGATGGCCAAGCTGAGCGCCTGCGGCCTGGATGCGTCGATCGACGGCATCGGCAATGTTTTCGGTCGCCACCCGGGCCCTGGTCCGCATGTCCTGTGCGGGAGCCACATTGAAACGCAGAATGAGGCTGGCTGGCTGGATGGTGCCTTGGGCGTGGTAGCGGGGATTGCCTTGGCGCGTGCAGGTTTACCTGTGGATGTCTGCGCGTTTGCCGATGAGGAAGGGCATTTCGAAGGCGGGTTTCTGGGCAGTCGCTCGATCATCGGCGACTTGACCGAGGCGGAGATCGACCTGAGCCGAAACCGTACCGATGGCGGATCGTTGCGGGATGCGCTGCAAGCCGCCGGCCTGGCGGGCAAGCCGCGGATTGAGATCGATCCGTCCCGCTACAAGGGCTTTTTCGAGATGCATATCGAGCAGGGGACGCAACTGGAGAACGCGGGATTGCGGATCGGCGTCGTTTCCGGAATCGTTGCCATTTGGCAATATCGGCTGGTGATTGCCGGTCAGCAGGATCATGCCGGCGGCACGACGATGGCCGAACGCAAGGATGCGGGCCTGACGGCGGTGCGTCTGCTGGCGGCGATCGATGCGGAATTCCCCCGCGTCTGCGGAGAGCGGAGCACGTGGACAACCGGGCGCATCGCCCTTTCTCCTGGTGCGCCCAGCATCATCCCTGGCAAGGCGGAGGTGCTGTTTCAGTTCCGCGATGTCAGCATGGCGGTGCTGGAGCGGATGGAAGACACGCTCTATCGCCTGGTCCGCGAGACCAATCGGCGGGAGCGATGCCAGATCGTTGTCGAGGCGCTGTCCAAGGCCATTCCTGCCTTGTGCGATCCTGCGGAAATGGCGGCGTTATCCGCGGCGGCCGAGGCGTTGGCGCCCGGCGCCTGGCAGGTGATGCCGTCAGGCGCGGGGCATGATGCGCAGAACATCGCGCGTAAAATCCCGGCTTCGATGCTGTTTGTGCCGTCGATCGGCGGGATCAGCCATCATTGGGCGGAAGACACCAAAGATGACGACCTCGCGCTTGGGGTTGCGGTGTTGGGTGATGCCGTCAGGCGGTATCTGTCGGCGGCGTAAAGCCCCGTTCTGTTGTGCCATCTGGTCTGCCCCTCTGGTCTGCCCCTCTGGTCTGCCCCTTTGGCCTGCCTAACCGCCTTGTCTTCGGCGCCTAGGCCCGTTTGGTCGGCGGGCGATGGGGGTGGTTTCCAAGGTGTATGCCATCACCAAGCGGCGCTGCGTGGTCCGTCCCCGCGGGCGGTTGGATGGGGTGTCCATCCGCCCGTGGGAGGTTACTGACCAAGCCCCTGCGGCGGTGCTTGCAGAAGGTGGAGATAGTCGTTGTCCGGCGTGACAACCATCTTCGTGTTTCCTGTGCCGAACACTGTGCGATACCCCTGCAAGGTTCGCCAGAAAGAGAAGAAGGCCGGGTCGCGGCCGAAAGCCGCGGCGTAGATCCCGGTTGCCTCGGCTTCGCCTTCGCCGCGCAATTCGTCGGCTTTGGCGCGCGCATCGGCGACCAGGACGGTCCTTTCCCGTTCGGCGTCGGCGCGGATACGCTGTGATGCCTCCGCCCCTTCGGCGCGGGCTTGCGCGGCAACGCGCTGGCGTTCCGACTGCATGCGCGACAGGATTGCCTGGGTATTTTCCTGCGGCAGGTCGGCACGCCGGATGCGGACATCGGCGATGGTGATGCCGAAGGCCTGCATCTCCCCGTTCACCAATTGGCGGATCGTCGTCATGATCCGTTCGCGATCCGCCGATAGCACGTCCAGCAGTTTGTTATTGCCAAGGACGCGGCGCAGGCTGCTGGTGACGATGGAGTTCAAACGGCCGCGAATGGCGTCCGGTGCCGGGCCGACGGCCTGGTAGAAGCGCAGCGGGTCGGTGATACGGAAAATGGTCACCGAATCGACGATCAAGCGGCGCTGATCGCCCAGAATGACCTCTTCGCCGGGCAATTCGACCGTCAGCAGTCGCTTGTCCAGAAGGATGACATTCTGCACCAGCGGCAGTTTGGCGTGCAGGCCCGGTGTTTCAACCGTCCGCACGACGTCACCGAATTGGACGACCAATGCCTGCTGTGTTTGCGTCACGGTAAACAGGGTGGCGTTCAAGAAGAAACCGAGAACGGCCAGGACGGCGATCCCGATGATGGACAAGCGGTTCATCGGCTGGTCCCTCCGCTTGTGGCGGGCGTTGCGGCAGGTGCCGATGGTGGCGTCTGCGTGCTTGCGCTGGGGGGCGTGAGGGGCAGGAACGGCACCAAGCCCTTCAGCTTGTCGTCCACCACCAAGGTTTGCGAATGGCTGAGCACGTCTTCCATCGTGTCCAGATAGAGCCGCCTAATGGTGACATCTTTGGCCTGTTGATAGGCTTTCAAGACACTGTCGAACCGTTGTGCCTCACCGGTTGCGCGGGCGACGGTGGAGGCTTTGAAGCCTTGCCCTTCGGCCAGGATACGGGCGGCATCGCCGCGTGCGCGGGGCACGATATCGTTGCGGTAAGCCTCGGCTTCGTTGCGCATGCGTTCGGCGTCCGTATTGGCGCGTTGCACATCGCGGAAGCTTTCGATCACCGCGGCCGGCGGATCGACCTTCTGCAACTGAACTTGGGTGATTTCGACGCCGACCCGATAGCGGTCGAGGATTTCCTGTGTCTGCTTCTGGACGTCGGCTTCTATCTGCGCGCGCAACTGGGTGAGGGCCGGTTGGATCGGCGTACGGCCGATGACCTCGCGCAGTGAGCTTTCCGCCACCACGCGCACGAGGTTGTCTGGCCGAGCGGCGTTGAAGAGGAAATCGGGGGCGTTGGAGATACGCCAGAACACGGCGACATCGATGTCGATGATGTTTTCATCGCCGGTCAGCATGAGGCTTTCCGCCAAGACATCGCGGCCGGCTGCGTCGCGACCGGACTGCACCATATCCCCATTGGCGGAGCGGTAGCCGATTTCGGTGCGATTGATGCGGGTCACGGAGGGAAGTTCGACCGTTTCTACCGGCCAAGGAATATGCCAATGCAGTCCGGGCGGCGTCCATGTGGTGTAGGCACCGAAGCGCATCACCACGCCTTGTTCATCCGGCTGCACCCGATAGAAGCCGCTGCCGATCCAGATAACGACGACGGCGAGCAGGATCAGCGACAGGCCGCGCCCGCCACCGATATGGCCGGCCAACCCGCCGGGGCTGCCGCCAGACGAGCCTCTGCCGCCGTTACGGCCGCCGCCATTGGCCACGCCCAAAAGCCCGCGCAGGGCATTCTGGGCGGCGGCGATCAACGCATCCAGATCGCCGTTGCCGAACGGATTGCCGCCGTTGGTATTCTGGCCATAGGGGCCGCCACTGAATGGTCCTTTTCGCTGGTCCTTTGGCGGTTCCGCGCGATTATCGCCGCCCTGTTGCTGGCCCTGGCCGCTATCGGCCGAACCCCATGGGCCTTTGACCGGCTCACGATCCGGGTTTGATGGCCGCGACTGCTCGGGTTTTTCCGGACCTTTTGGTGGATCGCCCCACGGACCCGAACCGCCATTATTCCAAGCCATACTGACCGAAGGCTCCTGTCCCGCGCCAGCCGGTGCGGCTGGTCTGCTTGGGCGCCCGCGCTGGGCGCCATGTTGTGCTAAGGCAAGCGGCAGAATTGCATCGCATTGACGCCATCGTGCGGCAGGCCGTTGGCGGAACCCGTTCAATGCGCCATATGGCTTGCGAACGAGCGTTGCCGGTTGCGTGGTTATCGGCCCGCCCCACATGCATTGCAAGATAAGATAAAAGGACCCAGACGACGATGGCTGACCCTTCACCGGATGCATTGCGTGACGCGCTTCGGGCGCTCAAGGATCCCGCTTCGGGCCGCGATATCGTGGCGGCCGGGCTTGTCGAGAGCGTCGAGGTGCGCGGTAGCTTGGTGCAGGTGACGCTGCTGACGGATCGTGCCCAGGCGCAAGCCATGGAGCCGGTGCGTCGCGATGCCGAGGCGCTGCTGAAGCGTCAGCCCGGTGTTGCCAATGCCACCGCGATCCTGACGGCGCACCGGGCGCCGCCGCCATCGCCAGCGCAGCGCGGCGCGCAACCTGGCCCGCACCAAGGGCATCAGCATGGGCACCAACACGGGCATCAACATGGGCATCAGCATGGTGGCGCCGCCAATACGCCGGCGCTGTTGTTGCCCGACGTGAAGGCGATCGTCGCGGTGGCATCCGGCAAGGGCGGCGTCGGTAAGTCCACCGTGGCGGTGAACTTGGCTGTTTCCTTGGCGCGACAAGGGCTGAAGGTGGGTTTGCTGGATGCCGACATCTATGGGCCCAGCCTGCCGCGCATGGTCGGGATGCGGCGCAAGCCGGAAGTGCGCGACGACAAGATGATCCCGCTGGAGGCCTGGGGCATCGCCTGCATGTCGATCGGCTTCCTGGTCGAGGAAGAGACGCCGATGATCTGGCGCGGTCCGATGGTGATGGGCGCGTTGGAGCAGATGATGGGCCAGGTGGCCTGGGGCGCGCTGGATATTCTGGTGGTCGATATGCCCCCCGGCACGGGTGACGCACAACTGACCATGGCGCAGCGCGTCGCGCTGACCGGCGCCGTGATCGTCTCTACGCCGCAAGATATCGCCCTGATCGACGCCCGCCGGGGCGTGCGGATGTTTGAAAAAACCAAGGTGCCCGTGCTGGGGTTGGTCGAGAACATGAGCTTTTATTGCTGTCCGAACTGCGGCCATCGCGCCGATATTTTCGGCCACGGTGGCGCGAAGGCCGAGGCGGCGCGTCTCGGCACCGAGTTCCTGGGGGAGGTGCCGCTGTTGCTGGATATCCGCACCGCGTCCGATGCCGGCACGCCGATCGCCGCGCAGGCGCCGGACAGCGAAGCCGGCAAGGCCTATGCGGCGTTGGCGGCACGGGTGTGGGAGAAAGTGTCCGGTTCCGCGATCGTCGCGCGCAGCGGGCCGAAGATCACCATTAACTGATGCGATAACGGTTCGTTAAGATTTCATCGGTAGCGTCGCGGGCTGGAGACCCGCCGATGCCCTCCCTCAACCTCGCCCGCTTGTTCAGCCGGGCATCGACCGCGCCGAAGGCCGCCCGAGATCTGCCGCTTGCGGCGGATTTCCGGCAGCCCTTGGTGGCACGATCCACGCCCAACCTCGTATCGGCCACCGCATCTGGCGTTGTGTCATTGGTGCCGGATTCCGCCAGTCCGCGCGTTTCGGGCGCCTGGACGCCGGGGCGTCTGGCGGTGAATGATCGGCTTTGGGGAGAAGGGTTCACAGGGCCGGGTGGCGAGCCGGAGGTCCTGCGTTTGGTCCGCCCGCTGGGTGCGAAAGCCGATAACCGGCTTCTTCTTGTGGGCGCGGGCGCGGGCGGCGCGGTCAAGACGATTGCGGATGCAACGAAAACCGCCATCACGGCATTGGAAGCCGATCCCGCGCTGCGTGCCGCTGCCGGCGCTTTCCTGGCCCAAGGGGCGCAGAAGCGACCGGTCAAATTACAGACTTGGGAACCGCAAACGCCACGCTTTCCCAAAGCCGCCCATTTCAACTGCCTCGCTTTGGAGCCGATGCGCTCGGCTTTTGCCTCCGTGCTTCTGCCCGCGCTGACGGCGGCAATTCCCGCGGGCGGCAATGTGGTGGTGACGAACCTGATCGCGATCGATCCAATCGATCCCGACGATGGCCTGATCGCACGTTGGGCCGCGCTGCAAGGTTATGATGCGGGCTGCCTGCCGTCTGCCGCGCAGGTCGCAGAACTGCTGGACGGGAAAGGGATGGATCTGCGCATCGCCGAGGATATTTCTCAGCGCCACGTCGATCAAATTCTCTATGCCTGGAAGCAGATGATGACGGCGATGACCACGGCCAAACCGCCGCAACAGGAGGCGGCGATTATCGTTGCGGAGTCCGAGCAATGGCTGTTGCGGCGGCGGTTGATTGAAACTGGCCGGTTGCGGATGATGCGCTGGCATACCATCCGTAAATTCTGACCCGTCCGAGGGCCGGATTGTGATGCTGGTCCGATGCACCGCGCGCGTCGCTGACGGCCCGCCTTGCCACGGTGTGCCGTACTGTGTGTTTCAAGCGCTGCCGCCGTCGGTTTTTCACGCGCCGCCGCGCTGGGTGTTTCACGCGCCGCCGCGCTGGGTGTTTCACGCGCCGCCGCGCTGGGCTGCGCAGATCCGGAGCCCAGCGCGGATAGAGTAACTTACCCTGCCGTTGGGTCCGTATAAGGTTTCAACACCTGATAGAGCAGTTCATGCACCGGTGTCGGCACACCCAACGCTCGGCCCAGCGCAACGACTTTGCCGCCGAGCCAAGGGAGTTCGATGCGATTGCCGCGGATCAGGTCATGCGCCATGGATGCCATCATCGTCGGTGGCGCGTTGCGATTGAAGCCGAGCGTTTTCTGCACCGCATCCTCGGGGATCGCGATCCCTTTGGCGCGACCGACGGCGGCAACCTCGGCATAGGCGCGTTCAAAGATCGGGTTGATCTCCGCATCTTCACGCAGCAGGCCCAATGGCTTGCGCGTGGCTGCGGTGATGGAGGCGTTGGATGCCAGCAGGATGAACTTCATCCACAATTCCACCAGGATGTCGGGGCTGTGTGTCGCGTCGAAGCCGGCTTTCTGGCACAGCGCGAGGAAGGCTTCGCCACGTTCGGACTTGCCGCCGCCGGCTTCCCCGAAGACGAGGCGCATGAAGGTGCCGACTTGGCGGATCACGCCCGGTTCGGCGATCGTTGCGCTGATCTGCGCCACACCCGGCATGACGGCATTGGCCCCCAGGATCGGGATCAGACGCTCATGCGCATCGATGCCGTTTTGGAAAGTGATGACCGCCGTGTTGGGGCCGATCAGTGGTTTGATGCGTTCCCCCGCGCTTTCCACGTCCCAGAGTTTGACGCAAAACATGACGAAATCGACTGGCCCGATGGTGGCGGGGTCGTCGGTTGCCTGGGTTGGTATCAGATGGGTATTGCCGCGCGGGCTTTCGATCCGCAGGCCATGCTCACGCATTGCTTGCAGATGGGCACCTCGGGCGACGAATGTCACGTCCGCGCCAGCATGCGCCAGAGCGGCGCCAAAGGCTCCGCCGACGCCGCCGGCGCCGATAACGGCTATTTTCATGGTTCGAACTCCGTATCTTTCTTGGGAATCAGGTCATAGGGCAGGGCGAAGCCTGGCAGGGCGCGTAACTGTTCCGACCACCGAAGGATGTTGGGCCAGTTTTCGATGTTCATGCCACCCTCGGCCATGAACACCATGCGGCCCCAGCAGCCGATATCGGCGATGGTTGGACCGTTGCCCACAAGCCAGTCGCGGCCGTTGAGGCTGTCATCAACGAAGGTTAGGGCGGCTTCGGCCAGCGGACGGAAATAATCCATCACGGCTTGGTCGACGGCGCGGAAACGGCTGTAATGGCGCACCTTCGCGACATTGGTGATCGCGTCCGATTCCCACGACAGCCATTCGCGGGCGGTCCAACGATCTTGCTCGGTCTCACCGGCGAAGATGCCTGTGGTGCGGGCGAGATAGTCTAGGATCACGTTCGACTGGACGATCGTCAGCCCCTGGTGTTGCAGCGCGGGAACTTGGCCGTAACGATTAACCGCGCGATACGCCGGCTGGTTTTGCGCGCCGAATTTCAGGTTCACCGTGCGGAAGCTAAACGGCAGTCGCGCGAGCGAAAGGTATAGCATCGGCTTGTAGGACGAGCTTGAGGTGAAACTGCCGTAGAGGGTCAGGCGGGTGGGGGCGGTGGACATACCTGACCAGCATGCACGTCTTTTTCCGGCGCGCAAAGGGGCGGGACTTATCCCCCAATCCTGTGGATAACTTGGTGGGTAGCTGTCCGGCAGCGTGCCCGAAACCGCGCAAATCCACGGTTTTGATGGACGTGCCGAAACTTTGAGCATAGTCGTAATATATTGATTTTCAATAATAGTTGTTTTGAGCTAAACTCTATCTGTTAACCTATTGTTAAAATACGCCTGCGCTGTGGATGGATACCGTGGCGGTCTTATGAAGCGCTGGCGTCGACGTTTTTTTTGGCCGTGACACGCTTGCGATGGTCTGCGGCGACCGGAGGATGATAGGGCGCTCGGGGCATCGGGAAGCATCGATCCACGGGCGATGCGGCGCAGTATTTGTCGCATTCTGGCGGATGGTTTGGCGGATGACGCCGTAGCCCACATTGCCGCCCAACTTGGCGCCCGCGTTGCCGTCCCCTTTGGCCGTCCCCTTTGGCCGTCCCCTTTGGCCGTCCCCCTTCGCCGTCTCCCTTGGCCGCCCCCCTTGGCCGCCCCCCTTGTCGTCGGTCTCTGGCCGGGCGATTGGGCCTCTCTCTGTAACTTCAGCCCCGAGGCAGCATCGCAATGTCCTCTCTCCCAAGCCCGATCTGGCACCTGACCGACGCGCCCAGTCTTGCGGGACGCAGTGCCGTCGTCACGGGTGCGACCGATGGCGTTGGCTTTCAGGTTGCCGCGGGCCTCGCCGGTCTGGGTGCCTCGGTCGTGCTGACGGGGCGCAATGCGGCCAGGGGCGAGGCTGCGCTGGCGGCCATTCGACACCGCCATCCGCAGTGCAGCATCCGGTTCGCCCTGCTCGATTGTGCCAGCCTCGCTTCTGTTGCGCGGTTCGCAGCCTCGTGGCAGGGCACTCTGGATATCCTGGTCAACAATGCCGCCGTCATGGCTTTGCCCCAACGAGTGCTGACCGAAGATGGGTTTGAGCAACAGATCGGCGTCAACTACCTCGCCCATTTCGCCCTGACCGCTCGGCTTTGCGCGGCGCTGAACGCGGCGGAAAACGGTGGGCGCGTCGTCAATGTGGCCAGCCTAGCCCATCGCAGCGCCGTCTTGCGGCTGGATGATCTCCATGGCGTGCGGCGCTATCATCCCATGCCAGCCTATCGGCAAAGCAAGCTGGCGATGCTGATGTTGGCCCTGGAACTGCAACGCCGAGCAGAGGCGTATGGCTGGAAACTTCGGGCCTATGCGGCGCATCCGGGCTTCGCGCGCACAGGCATCATCGCCAACGGTCCCGGCGGCGGTCGGCCTGGCCCCGTGGTTCGGTTGGTGCAGCGTGGTTTCAACCTGATAGCGCAGTCCGCCGAGGCGGGCGCGCTGCCCATTCTCTATGCGGCTACCTCGGAAACTGCCGTGCCGGGCGGGTATTTTGGACCTGATCGTTTCGGCGAAACGCGGGGCAACGTCGCCCCGGCGCAAGTCTTTCCGCAGGCGCGTGATCAGAGTTCGGCGGCGGCGTTATGGTCGTTGTCGGCGCACATGACAGGGGTCGCGTTCCCCGAAGCGAATGCCGTACTTTCCCCAATCGCGACCGCCGCGCCGGTCGGGTAGGTTGGGCCTGGATGGCAGCAAAGGATCGCCGTATGGACCTGGTTCCCGCGCCCAATGAGGCGATGATCGAAAACCGCACATTCGACGAAATCGCGCTGGGCGACACGGCCAGTATCACGCGCACGCTGACGCAAGAGGACATCGATCTTTTCGCCGTCGTGTCGGGGGATGCGAACCCGGCGCATCTCGACCCGGCCTATGCCGAGACGGATTTGTTTCATCGCATCATCGCCCATGGCATGTGGGGCGGCACCTTGATCTCCGCCGTGCTGGGCATGCGCCTGCCAGGACCGGGGACGATTTATATCGCCCAGGATTTGCATTTCGCTGCACCTGTCGGGCTGGGTGACGCCGTAACGGCGACGGTAACCGTGCGGGCGAAGATCCCCGACACGCAGCGTATCCTGTTCGACTGTGCCTGCACCACCCAGGACGGTCGCACGGTGATCACCGGTTCGGCCGAGGTGCAGGCGCCGCATGAAAAAATCTGCCGCAGCCGGATCGAGTTGCCGGATGTGCGGCTGTTACGCCATGAGCGTTACCGCGCCTTGGTCGAGCGGGCGAAAGGCCGAACGGCGGTGCCGGTGGCCGTGGTCCATCCGTGCGATGAACTCTCGCTGACGGCGTTGCAAGAGATCGTGCAGCTTGGCTTGGTGGTGCCGATCCTGGTCGGGCCTTCGGCGCGCATCCATGCCGTCGCGCAAGCCGCCGGCATCGATATCACCGGCTGGCGGCTGGAGGATACGCCGCACAGCCATGCCTCGGCAGAACGCGCGGTGGCGTTGGTGCGCGCCGGGGAGGCGGGGATTTTGATGAAAGGGTCACTGCACAGCGATGAATTGCTGCATGCGGTGGTTGCCAAAGAAACCGGGTTGGCGACCGAGCGGCGGTTGTCGCACGTCTACTTGATGGATGTGCCATCCTATCCGCGGCCGCTTCTGATCACCGATGCGGCTGTAAATATCGCGCCGACGTTGCCGACCAAACGCGATATTGTCCAAAACGCGATCGACCTGGCGCATGTGATGGATATTGCGCAGCCGAAGGTGGCAATCCTGAGTGCGGTGGAGACGGTCAATCCCGATATTCCGTCCACCCTGGACGCTGCGGCGCTGTGCAAAATGGCCGAACGCGGGCAGATCACCGGCGGGTTGGTCGATGGGCCATTGGCTTTCGACAATGCCGTCAGTCCCTCGGCCGCGCGTCAGAAGGGTATCGTTTCGCCGGTCGCCGGTCAGGCGGATATTCTGGTGGTGCCGGATCTGGAGGCCGGCAACATGCTGGCCAAGCAGTTGTCGTTTCTGGCTGGGGCAGATGCGGCCGGCGTTGTGGTTGGCGCGCGGGTGCCCATCATTCTGACCAGCCGAGCAGATTCGGCGCGGACACGGGTGGCGTCGTGTGCGGTGGCGGTGCTGATGGCGCAGGCGAAACTGGCAGAGCCTGCTGTGGCGAGCAGCGTGAAGGCTTAGTTGGCGAACTGCCGTTTCAACATCGCCTCAAACGCGGTGAACACGCGGCGCATGGGTTGCTGTTTGTAGGGAAACATATCGGCTGGATCCATCAAATGAATGATGGCGGCCGCATCGGCTTCAAACACCAGCAATCGTCCGTCACGGGTTTCGGCGCAATCGATGGAATAGAGATCGAAGCCCAAGCGATCGTGCAACTGGGCGAAGCCGGATGCATGGCGGCGGGCAAAGCCGGTGTCGAACGCTTGCATCGCTTGGGCTTCCTGCGCCCGCTTGACCGCGCTTTGTTCCATGCCGGCGTTCAGATAGTGCACCATCCAATGCTCCGACACGGCCATGTGGCAGAGGAAAGGCTGGCGGTCGACGAACGCGATACGATATTTGTGATACAATCCGTCGTTGCTGGCATAGTCTTCAAATGCCGTCAGATAGAAATCTTTGGCATCGGAACGATCGAGGTAGCTGCGCAGATCGTCGGGGGAGCCGGCTTTTTCGAGCCCGTGCCCGGCATGGGTGCCGGTGGGGCGGATCAGGCAGGGGAACATCCGTTCGGGGGCGACGAAGCCCGCGATCGGCGTGCCGTATCGCAGGTGGTTCTGCAGCCCTGCGCGACTTAATTGCACGACCTCCGGCGCGCGGATTTCCGCGATCCCCGCTAACGTGCGGGACAGCGCATCACGGGCCGTGATGGGCAGGAAGGCGGGGTCGTTCAGGCATGGGCGTGGCCACCGGTGATACAGGGCTGACAGCCGCCGCAGCATCGGTGGATCGGGGTCGCTATAGGCAAAGAAGGCGACGTCATGGTCCGGGATTGCCGCCGGCAGCGGGTGATCTGGCAGAATGTGCAGTAGATCGAGCCGCACATTCAGGTGGTTCGTCAGGAAATCCAGCGGCGTGTTGACCATCAGATCGCCGGGTCCGACGATCGCCAGCAAGCGCGTCGGCGGTGCGGTGTTCTGGGTGGCGCCGGGATCGCGCGCGACTCGATAAAGCGGCGTCAGCGCCAGTGCGGCCTGCTGCAATTGCAGACCTTCATCGCGATGGAAATCCAGTTGGCAGGCGATCCCAAAGTCGAACAACCGGGCAGCCTGATCTGTGTCCGTACCGATACGCGCCACGAGGCGTTCGAAGCCATTGCCCTGGTAGGCAAAGCTGGTCAGGTCCGCCACGCCGCGAATTGCCGGCGGCGTGACGTCGTCGCGCAGCGCCGGCAAAGTCTCTTGCAACAGGGGCATTGTCTCTCCGCGTGGTCGTGCCCGGAAGCCTGACAGGCAAAGGTTAAGCCTTGGTTGCCAGCAGGGTCGATTTGGCCGCCGCGCGGGCGTCGTGCCAGACTGGCGTCTGAAGCGTGGGGAGACCGGCAGGCATGGGTGTCGATTATGAAAAGCGGGACGGGGTCGCCTATATCACCCTGAACAACCCGGCGAAGGCCAATATCCTGGACAAGCGGATGTCGGATGAAATTTCCGCGGCCTGGATCGAAACCTGGGAAGACCCCGACATCCGCTGCGCCATCGTCACCGGCAAGGGGGACCGGCATTTCTGCGGCGGCCATAATCTGGCTCCACGCCCTGATCTAACGGAAGAGGACCGCGAATATCTGCGCACCAAGCGCATCTTCTGGCCTCTGGCTGGCACGGTGCATGGTCAAAAGACCGGCCTGGATGGGCGGATGGGCGACCATTACCCGCGCATCTGGAAGCCGGTGATCGCCGCGATCAACGGT
>Ga0164296_1003278_pt1 | contig 15365 bp, 18 predicted proteins | sample GEODES057metaG_FD_113533 | JGI IMG/M metagenome (GOLD analysis project Ga0164296, IMG submission 113533) | Dystrophic lake water microbial communities from Trout Bog Lake, Wisconsin, USA - GEODES057 metaG | ecosystem: Environmental > Aquatic > Freshwater > Lake | place: USA: Trout Bog Lake... | reverse complement strand
GTGTTTACTTGTGGGATTGAAAGTTCTAGTTTCATAGCTTGGGTGTAAAGGTTTGTGGAAGCCAAGGAGGAACGGCTTTCACGGGTTGATTGGATTGTTCCTCTAGCCGTGATTCTATTATGTTCTTTCCATCAAGCATAGATGCCGATTTGATCCAATCAATCACGTTTTGCTCTGTCACTTGCTCAAAAGGAATATCACCCTTTTCGGTGAAATACCAATTTCCCTCGGTATCTACTTTGCCGTTGGAAACGTAGTATTTGGCCGATGTGATTTGGCCATCCTTTTGCTCAATGTCTAAGATTTTCCAATCCATTAGGCCACCCAAGGCAATTTAGGGGTAACCACAGTAGGATTGATCTGTGCGTTAATCATGCCATCCAATGCGGTCTGTGTTGCCGTTTGGTCAACGCCATTTTCATAAATCCAACTTAATACCTCTGCCTGTGTCAAATTGGCATAAGGTATGTATTGTTCATTAGGGTTGTAAACAATGTTGCAAGTGCTATAAATCCTTGCGGTGTAGGGGACTGTTTGACCATTGACCTCATGGGTTTGGTCGCTTGTCGCAACACATTGCCAATGGGCGCAGAACACGCAATCGGGTTGTGGTGTTGTAGGATATGCGTCTAGCGCAGAGATTGACCATACATAAGTGTTTGCCATTATTTACTCTCCAAAGTTGCGATACGTTGTTTAAGGGATTGAATTTCTTTAATCATCATTGGGACAAGTTTGGAATAATCCACGCCCATCATGTCTTCAGGGTTTTTAGGCAAAGATACTGCATAAGGTGCTACTTCCAACAATTCTTGTGCAATCATTCCGTATTCCTGATGACTGCCGTCAGAAATCCAATCGAATGAACGCACTTTAATAGCATCTATATTGCCCTGTGGTGCGTCTACTATGTTTGTTTTTAGACGTTGGTCAGATGATGTATTAAATGCCGTAGATGACGTTGTACATGAAATTGTCCCAATAACAGTTCCACCATTGTTACAAAATACTGCCGCAAAATAGTTGGCATTCGTGACTGGTTGTGTTGTCAAACCATCCGAATAAGTGCCTGAATTACACGCAACAGATAATTTTCCATAATGGTATGCGCTCGTAGTCCCCACTAACAAGTTTTGACTTGTATCTATACGCATTGCTTCCGTAGCAACAGTTTGAAATACAAGTGGATGCACTGTACCTGTTCCAATCTTTCCAAAACCTGAACCTCCATCTGTTATAAAAGATGAAGTGATTAAAGTGCCACCACCTGTATAAGCACTCATCGTAAACTGAGAATAGTATCCTGCTCCAGTTGACGAAAAAGTTCCGTTTGTATATCCAGATGAGTTAACTTGAAATTGACCTGATGGGCTTGTTGTTCCTATACCTAGTGCGCCAGATGTGTTGAATCGTGCAACTTCTGAATCGTTTATTAAAAATCTTAACGGAATAGATGTTCGAGTTCCAACAAAAAATGATGTTGATTGATTAGATGAACGGACATAAGAATTGTTAGCATCTGAACCAATATCTAAATAATAAGAAGATGATCCATTACCAATATATGTGCTACCCCTAACATCAAATACAGAACCATTCCAAGTCAACGCAGACCCAGTAGCCAATGCACTTGTAGATGACGCATACACCACACCATTGGCGGTGAATGATGTCAGGTTTGTTCCTCCGTTAGTCGTTGCTAGTGTGCCTGCCAATGTGACTGCGCCAGTTGTGGCGGTACTTGGAGTAAATCCTGTCGTTCCTGCGCTAAAAGAAGTCACACCACCCGTAGATGATGCCCATGTAGCAGTCGTTCCATTTGAGGTTAGAACATAACCATTTGTACCAATTCCTAGCCTTGTAGCGCTATTAGTACCGTTTCCAATAATCAAATCACCAGTCGTAGTGATAGGAGATAAATTATTGAATCCACCAGACGCTGACGAAGAATTTGTACCACCATTGGCAATCGGTAAAGTACCTGTCACACCTGTTGTTAAAGGCAATCCTGTTGCGTTAGTTAAAGTAACGCTTGTAGGTGTTCCCAATACTGGTGTTACCAATGTAGGAGAAGTATTCAGTACATTAGAGCCAGAACCTGTGGATGTGGTCACGCCTGTACCACCATTAGTTACAGGCAAAGTTCCAGTCACGCCTGTTGTTAAAGGTAAACCAGTAACATTAGTCATCACGCCGCTAGCTGGAGTACCAAGAGCAGGAGTTACTAGGGTAGGACTCGTAGCCAATACAACAGCACCCGATCCCGTGGTGCTTGCCAACATGGTTGTAGTTACAGTGCCTGTATCACCCGTTGTGACAAAAGTGCCCGATACGGCGGGAACGGCAATCGTAAAGCTAGATGCGGTGTTTGGGCCACTAACGGCCACTTGACCGCCTGATGCCGCTTGAAAGACTAAATTTCCCATGATTTCCCCTTATGGCGCAATATAAATTGCGGAAACATACAACGCACCCGTGGATGGGTTATATTTTAACTTTGTTGATGATGTTGTGGCGGCATTATTTCCGCTTGAATTTGATACAAACACGGGATAATACGTTGCGTTGGTGCTTGTGTTATCCGTGATCGCTATATTCGTTGCATTTGTGGCCGTGGTTGCCGTTGTTGCGCTACTTGCATTTCCCGTTAAAGCGCCCACAAACGTGGTGCTAGTAACGGATACAAGACCCGCAATCGTTGTGGCCGATGATCCCAACGAAATTGCCGTTGTCCCAACTGTCACACTAGAATTATTAAGTGCTGAATTGGGAATAGATGTTAGCCCCGCACCCGATCCGCTAAACTGTGTGGCCGTAAACACGCCCGTGCTAGGATTAAATTGTAGCTTGGTGCTAGATGTGTATTCGGTGCTTAGATTACCCGCCGTTTGGTTGGCAAATAATGGGTATCGCGTGCCGTTAGTAGTGGTGTCATCGGTAACTGTAACGTAGGCCGTTGGTGACACCCAACTAGGCGCACTTGATCCATTGGATTGTAAGACTTGGCCACTTGTGCCCGCCGCCGTGAATCCGTAAGCCGTGCCCGTGCCATAAGCAACCGCACCCGCCGTGGGTGTTGCCGTGCCATTTGTGCCGCCATTCGTTATAGCCACTTGGCCAACGATATTGCCCGCTTGAACCGACAAATTGCTTTTGTTGACGTAGATTTGACCACTAGAATTTACATAAGAAACTGTGCCGATTTTGACGGCATAGCCCGTGGGCGGTATCGTGTTTTGATAATAGCCCGCCGAATAAGGCGATAAATAAAGCGTATCACCAACTGTATAAGTGCCCGTGTTAACACCCGATACAACCCCAATCGTGGTCACATAGCCCGCCGTGCCCGTTGGAATAGCCTGATTTGCCAATCCAATCACGTTGGCCGTGGTTAAGCTATTGGCGATGGCCAAAGCCACGCAAGGATAAATAAATCCGCTAGATGTGCTAGTGATGTAAACGGGTTGGCCAACATTGATTGTTGATCCCGTGTTGTTGTAAACCTTTAATTGAATTTCTTGCCCAATGTGCAATTCATTATTGGTAACCCCGTTGTAATAGGCCAAGGAATCTTGCGCTTGGTCATAAAACAATTCGCCCTGTGCGTAATTGGGCAAAGATGATTGGGGCGTAAATGTCGCGTAATTAGAAATCGTGGGGTTTGCTAGGCTTGCGCCCGTTGCCAATGCTAAAACCGATCCCGATCCACTTGTTGAATAAGATGATCCCCACGCCGATCCCGTTGAATTGGGTATTCCCGATGCGGGATAAACCATAGGCGCGGTATTGGTGATCGTCACCGCACTTGATCCGTTATAGCTTGTGCCGCTTAGATTTGATCCAATCGTTAGCGAAAACAAATTTCCACCCAAAGCCACGCCCGAAATTGTGGAATTGGCCAATTGCGCGTTGGTGATTGTGCCACTAAGCGCGGTTGTTGGAATCGTTGTTGCGGCCGTCATAGCACCCGTGCCGTTGCCGTAAACATACCCCGTTAGCGTTGTTGCCCCCGTGCCCCCATAGGCCACCGCTATGGTGCTTGCATTCCAAGTGCCCGCCGTTAGCGTGCCAACACCCGTGATTCCCGTGTAAGACCCGCTTACAAGGCTAGATGAAATCGTGCCACTTGTGATTTGTGATGCGGCAATAGCAATATTCTGTGATGTTGCGCTAGTGATTTGGCCTTGGGCGTTGATCACAAAAGTGACTGTTTGGCTTGCCGATCCATAGCTTGCGGCCGTGACACCCGTGTTGGTGATGCTAAATGTATTGGATGATAGCGTTAGCCCCGTGCCCGCATAATACGTTGCCGATCCGCTAAATTGCACCCAAGGCATTGCGGTGACACCGATTGTGCCCGTTTGTGATGCCGTGCAAACCCATCCCGTGTCGGCTTGCCCGCCGTTTAAAAGCACTGTGTAAGCGCCTGGCACTTCTGACCATACATCCATATCAACCGCACGCGCCCACGCCGTTGATGACGCGATATAGATGCCGTTTTGTGATGATGTGCTTTGATTCTTGACTAAAACCCGATCACCCGCCAATGTGGTGTATCCATCAATGGTTTGTAGCCCCGAAAGCGTGATGTTTGTGGTTGTGCCCACTTGGCACGCCGCCTTTGGGCCAAGCCCTTGGGCAACCATATCCACATAATATTTATTGGCAATATCCGTTGAATTAGCGGGCGATGTGGTGATCGTGCCCGTTGTTGTGGATATGCTTGTAAAAGCCCCCGTAGATGGCGTTGTAGCCCCAATTGGGCTTGAATCTATGGTGCTATTGGTGATTGTTAGCCCACTTTGAATAGGGTTAATTGTGGCCGTGAAAGGTTGGCCCTGACCGATGAAAGTCTGAAACGTGCCATCGACCGAAAAATACGCCTGAACGGGCAGTAGGTTTTGGTCAACAGTTTTGTTAGGGCCAACCATGTTAGCTTTGATCGCCAACGGCCGTTACATAAAGCAAACCCGCCGTGCCACTATTACTGATCGCTGTCATGTAAAAGGGCGTTGTTGGGGTTGCCAAGATAAGGGGAGAAGTCATACCCGCAGGCAAAACATAATCCCCTGGTGTTCCATCACTCGGAAACGTTGCGGCGGGGCATGGCGAATAATTCGCAAACTTAACCGCAATAGGCGATGCGCCCGTGTTTAGGAATGAGCAGTAGTTGATCTGATCGTTTGTCTGATCGTCAACCAAAGTGCTTGAATGGGCACTATTGGTGACGCTAAGACAATACGTCTGACCCGCGTTGCGTTGGACTGTTGAACCAGCCATATTTACACCACATTCGCGGGTAAGGGACTGTCTTCAGGCGATTTCACGTTAACCAACAAGTTAGCGGCCGTTTGGGTGACCGATCCACCTGTGAGGTTAATCAAGCGAACTGTGATTTGATCGGCCGTGTTGGTGTAAGCATTACCAACCGCAACGCCTGTAACCATTGCCGCATCAACTGTGACGTTGATCATGTCTGTGGATTTAACACCGAGGCATGAAATCGTGACTTCAGTTGTTGTAGTGGAAAAAGTGGTGCTTGGTAATGTCAATTGAGCGATGGAACTGCTCAACAAATTACCACGGGTAAGTGTAGTTTTGGACATGATAATTCCTTTAAAACATGATTATTGTATAACAAAATGAAAAAAAGCCACCCCTTTTGAGAGTGGCTTTCTGTTTATTTACTCACAAATTAGGGTAAAAATGTGAGGTCATAGCCGTAAACAAATACGTCACAAGTCGCTGCAATTGTCGTTCCCACGTTGACATACATCGTAGATGGGTTGGAAATAGCGGTTGCGGGATTTGTCGCGGTTGAGGTTGTCACATAAGGACCACCTGTGTTGCTAGTCAAAGCAGCGGTAGTCAATACTGTTGAACCTGTAGCAGCTGCGCCTGTGTAAACACCAACAGTAGCCGTAGCAATAGTGGTTGTTGATCCACTAGAGTTCAAGCCATTGGTGATTAGCACGCTAACGGGCACAAATTTAGTCACATCAACTACTGTCATGGCTGTATCACCAGCCACGGCCAAGTTAACGGATTGTGCTGATGCAATCAAACGCAAGGCTTGGTTTGTGGCCAAGTTTTGTGGGTGATTGCTTACTGTGGTTGCTGGTCCTGGATTACTCATGTTAGTTTTCCTTTAAGTTAATTAAGCTGCAACACGGCAAGCCAACTCAGGATAGAGTGGGGCCCAGCCATATAGCACATCAAGTCTTGTCGGTATCGAGTCATTATTGCATCCTGTTACTTTCACCTTTCGGCTACTGACCATTTTCATGGCGGGGTTAGTTCTTCGACTTACCCTCTAGAACTTCTTTTTTAAGTTACGTCCTAGTTCAGACTATCGCATCATCCACTTGGGATGTCCTCTCACTTAGTCGTTCACGCTGCTTTTTATCGCTTGCGCCCTGTTGTCCACTTCTGGAGTTCCAAGTCAATCAGAGAAGATTTTTCCGTAACACCTTACAGTATTAGGCCACCAATGCAAATGACGAATCATTTGCAACGTTAATGGTATATTGACGAACGACACGCATTGACAAACCGATTTCCTTGTCGGAGGCACGACCAGCAAAGTGGACACCCTCTGGCAACTCAAGATCGGCCACTGCCAATGTAAACGCATTGCGGTGCATAATGATATTCTGTGGTGACACAGTACCAGTATTGTTGAAAGGTGTTACTGTAGAAGCACCAGCGTTAGTCACGCTAACGTTCTGGAACTGACCAGCAGTAATCACGGCAGGGCTAACAGTCACGCTAGTTGTACCAGATGTTGCCACAGTAGCGGCAGCAGTCACGACAAAGTTGCGTAGCTTGTTAGAACCATAAGCCTGGCGGTTCTGGGGGTTGACAGCGTACACGTTAGCAATTTGGATAACGTCACCAACGTTCAACGATGCACTTGCAGTTGTTGCTGACAAGGCGATAGTTGAAGATGATGCCCAACCAGAGGTTAGAAATCCAGTTGCAGTCGATGTATTGCAAGACAACACGGCAGTTGAATAAGAACCGAATGTTTGTGAAACAACGTTCTGATCCATCTTCCAGTTCATACCAGCAGAGTCACGACCCATCAAACCCTTGCGATACTGCTCGCCAATAGCTTCTTGGGGCACAAATAGACCCTTCAAAGAATCAACGATTGTGGCGCTTGTGAAAGGTTCAACAATACATGATCTACGGCCGTCACGAGGTGCGCCTTCAGCGTCCAAGTAAGCAGCAGCAGTCAAATATGTGATCAAGCCAGTGGGAGGCGTTCCAGCAGTACCGACAATATTAGCGGTATTGTTTTTGGCCATCACAAGTCCATCTCTGTCAATCTTATTCGCAATTGCAGCACATTCTGTTACTTCGGCTTTCGCTTACTGACCATTTCTGGCGGGTTAGGTTCTTCGACCTATCCTCTCTGACTTCATCTAGGTTATATCAGAGTTCAGACTATCGCATCACCCTTAGGTGTCTCCCCACTTAGTCGTTCAGGCTGCACAGATTTCTCTTGCTTGCCCCTTGTTAGCCTCCTCAGGCCGTCCAAGTCAATCAGGGGTGATTTTCTACGTTCTTAGTGAACGTAGCCGCTACTGTTAACGGCTGGCTTCAATACACGATCAGAGAACATATCAAGACTTAGCGCCAAATCTTGCGTGGTGAATTGAGTATCAACGTGGAATTGAGTGCTCAAAGTCACTGGTACGCTAGACTCGTTAAAGTCTTCAACATTCAAAGCCGGGCCTGTTGTCCCGATGAACCTTCCGGGTCGTCTCACATTTCAAACCCTGTTACTTTCGGCATTTCAGCCTACTGACCATTGCTGGCGGGGAAACTTCTTCGAATCTCCCTCTGTGGTTTCATGCTTAGTTATAGCCACAGTTCAGACTATCGCTTACACCTTTCGATGTCCCTCTCACTTAGTCGTTCAGGCTGCTTTCGCTTGCCCCTTGTTACCTACTACTAGGACTCCAAGTCAATCAGAGAGGGTTTATACACAGCAAATATGATCCTACTGTGTTGCCAATTTTGGCTCCGACAACCGCGAACTGCAGGTTTATAGATCGTCGTAATTTCTGTCAACTTCACTTGTGAAAGTCAACTCATTTTCCAAAACCATCAACGCCTCGTTGGTGATCTTGGATATCGTTAAGAGATTATTACTCATTTGATTTCCTTGATTTGAATTTAACGGATTTTGCCCGCCCGTCTAGCTTCTTTCCAAGCCTGGTATGTGCCGTGAAAATCTCCACTACTGTTAATAGGGATATCTGCTTGACCACTACCTGCCTTTAAGGGCCTGATCGGTGCTGGCGCTTTACTTTTCACTACAGTCTCTGGTTTGGCTTCACTTTTCTCGTATAGCTTTTCAAGTTTTCCTATTTCAATCAAAGCCTTTCGCGTGGGCATTTGTGCCAGTTTTTGAGCATATTCAAGGTCCTCTGCAAGGTGATAAAGGATTCTTGGTCCAACATCACTCTCTAAAATAGAATCTCGAATATCATCACTAACTACCACATCAGCCGTGCTTACAATTTCATCGTAGTCAGGTAAATCAGCCTTCACTTTGTCTAATTTGGCAGACCAAGATTGGATAACCTTTTGTCTTTCCTCATTAGCCTTTCTGTTGGCTTCTTGCTGATCACGCTCTTGTAAGGCTTTTTCTGTTGAATACTGCGCCAATGCCTTAGCGTACTCAAACGCATCTTGGAATTGACCAGGTTGCGGTTCTTCGTCAATGTTCTTCGCCTGTTGTGGCGCAGCCTGTTGCTCTAAAGCCCTTAACCTTGCTTCCAACGCTTCTCGCTGTTGGCGTTCTGCTTGCGCTTCTGCCTTGGCTTGCTCACGTTGTTTTGTCAGTTCAGAAAACCTTTTTTCTAACTTAGGGTTCTGCTTCTTTTCCTCTGTAGGTTTGCTTTGTTCTGCCTCTGGTTCACTCTGATCTTCAACTTCTGATGGCTCGGGAGTTTCCTCAACCGCCACATCATCGTTTCTGTCAGCTAAACCAAGTTTATTAGCATAAAACTCAGCTGAGTTCTCACTCGTCAATACTGATGACGCTTCTTTTTCAGACATAGGTTTACCCTAAGAATTAACCCCATGTTCCTCATGGGTAAGGTTTTGTGTAAATATACACGAAAGAGTTACTTTGTCAAATAGCACGCTCAACGGCTTCAGCCTTGGCTTCACGCTCGCTCAATCGGTCTAAATGGCTCAAATAAACGGCTAAATCGGCCTTCATACGCTCGATTTCTAATTGTGTTTGTGTCTTAAGAACAGTATCTTGTGCCGTTGTGTGGACACGCATTTCTGTGTCTTTTTGCTTCTGTTGGTCACGCAACTCAATGTCATGGGCGCGGTTGGTCTCTTTAATAATAACCCGCTTGGTCTCAGCGTCTTGTTTGAGTTGCTCAACGTCAGCCCTGTTTTTAAGCATCAATTGCATACCCTGTAACTGCTGTTGCAGCTGTTGGATAGTGGCTTGTGACTGCTTGAGTTGCATTTGAACTTGTGGGGGAATGGGGCTTTTCTCATCAATTTGGGCCATTGGGTTAGATGCTGCTAGGCGGTCGGCAATCACATCAGCGCCAGGGAAGTCCATGTTTCTAAAGATCAAATCACCCGCCACATTCATCAATTGTGGGTCTTTGGACAACAATGGAATCATGGTCTCTACGGCCTCTTGGCGTTTACTGTTGTAGCCAGGGCCTGTATCCATGACCACATCATACTCGCCCACAGTCACGTCATTGAGTATTTTCTCAACGCCTTGTTCGTCTTGGGCACGCTTGTTAATCTCCACTAAATCAGGTTGGCCATCGTCACCAATGATCCGCATAACCCTAGCGTTGTCGTAAATTGTGGGAACTAAATCAAGAATAATCTTAGCGGTATGCCTGATGGATCGGGTTAGATTGTCGTAATAGTGGAAGTTTGTCAGGTCAACCTGTTGTTGTTGGCCGTTTAAAGCCTTGCCAGACATATTCCCTGCCAGTTGTTGGCTAGGATCAAAGATACCCAAAATTGCTTGCATATCCTGATTAATGCCGTCAGCTGCAGCCATAATGCCCGCAGGCGGTGATTCAGGCTGAATACGGCTAGGCACGGGAGCTGGCACGCCCTCAATGTCCTTTTGCTTGTATCTAAGAACTGGCATGGACTTGATGTTAGCCTGCGCCCATTCGTTCTCGTGGCCCTCGTCTTGGCCTTCAGCAAGCAACCATTTGGCCTTTGGCGCTAACGCAACAGACTCGGTAATGGCCGTTTTCCAGAAGTTATACATCCTTTGTGCGTCTTTGACCTGGCGAATCATGCCGTACTTTTTACGCTTGTTGTCAACAACGAACTCCTCGCCGTAGACTGGCACAATCGGGATAAACTTCCCTGGCCAATCGTATTCTTCCAATACTTGAATGCCCGTACATTTGATCATCTTGACCAATTTCCGCATGGTTGGGCGTTCGTCAACGATTTCTAGCCCACGCAAAATCATGTCATCTTTGCTAAGCGCTTTGGACTTAAATACCTTTGTGCCGTCAGACAACAGTAAAAGCGTATCTTTGATGTGCTCTGTATACCAAAACTCGGCAATCCTGATATCTTCTTTCATCACCCATTCGGCATTACTGTCACCAGTTCCGCGCTGAGTAAAGCCTACGCCTGTGTCGGCATCGGGGTAGAGTTTCTCAAATTCTTTCTTACTAACTACTGTGGTCACCAGGCAGCGTTCAGCGTCTGATCCATCTGGTAGCACTGAATTAGGGTCAAAGTAGACTGTAAAGGGATTGTGTATCTGCTCAATGAAGATGTCTTGGTCAAACGTTTTGTCGTTGATGTAGTCAGTTGTGACCCTCCAATAACCAAATCCGCAGCGCACGGCGTAGTTAAAAGCATTGTCATAAGCATGGTCAGCGTCTGAATTGACCTCGATGTGCCTACAAATGCCGGTCAAAATCTCGGCCACTTTAGCGTCTGATTGACTATTCATGCCGTGGACCTTAATCCGTGGGCGCTGTTGGCGTTGCTGATTGGTCACCTGGCGCACATAAGCATCAACCTTATTGATCGTCAGGCAGGGTCTGGCTTCAAGATTACGACTATTTTGAATCTCTACTGGCCATTGGTCACCAGAACCAAATTTTAAGTCTTCAAGAGCTTCTGAACGATTGTTGGTGTCAGCATCATTGGCAAGTTTCAGGAACTTCTTCGCCATATCTATGCGTGGATCATAATCGTCTTGGTAGTCTGACATAATTTATCCCATCCAATTTGCTGAATAATCGTACGTTGCCTTCTTCTTAACAGGCTTTCTAGGCTCTTGGACCATTAATCCCAGCATTCTGAACGCATCAGCCCCATGCGAATATTGGTCATGCAATGGCGTTCTACTGAACTGCTTGGTGTCAGGGTCAACCTCATACCTGTAGTGTCGTAAACATTGTAAGCCATCCGTTGTGTTTTGCCTATCAAAGTAACACCTTGGGAATATGGTCCTAGCAGCATTAATACTGTCGGCAATTGGCACTCGATCCAATACCCTGACGTTCATTCCTGTAGCTCTCACGATTTCCTCAATGGATCGGCCAGTTCCTAGATTCTTGCTGGCAGCGTCATGGGGCAAATAATGCGTGTCAAACACATAACCAAACTTCTGGATTTCAGCCAGGTAATAGCTAATGGTCTTCTGTGAATCCTCAATATAGCGTAAAACCCTGATTTCCACGCCTATGAACTGCACAAACCAAATGGCGGTACTGTCAGCCCAACCCAAGTCCCAAATCGTGTAGACGGGCTTTATGGGGTCATACGGCACGTTTGTGATTTGGTTGTTGATCTCGGCCATTTGCATTTCTTTGGCAAACACAGCTCCGTCAACTGTCAACCTACACATTCCCTCCCAGACTGTTTGATACGCTTCTGGATCACGATTCTTGAGCGCGTCTTTCTCGTCTCTTAACACTTCAGGAAACCAAGGGTTATCTTGCCACCCGATTTTGACCACTTTGGCGTTGTCTGGCGGGTTAGCAACCCAGCGCCTGTAAGTCTCGTCTGTCTCTAGTTCAGGGTTAAAGCTGATCCAAATTTCGGACTTTTCTTTACGAATAGTCGGTATCAATGTGTCGTAAGACCGCTTGGACACGCTTTGGGCTTCCTCAACCCAACAAATATCCACGCCTTCGTAAGATTTGACGTTGCTGACGTTGTTCTTGAGGCCGACAAAGTTAAATTCTGTGCCGTTCTTGCCCCTGATCGTTCTGTCGGTGATTTCATAGAATTCTGTCAGACTCATGGCCATGATCTGGTCACTCAGCAACTTGTGGACTGAATCCTTAATACTAGTCTGGAATTCACGGGCGCATAAAACCCTAGTGACTTTGGTTGATCCGATAACCAACAACGCCCTAGCAATTCCCCAACTTTTAGCACCACCACGGCCGCCGTACAAAACCTTATACCTTGATGACTCAAATAAACATTGGAGTTTTAGTGGGAACTCAATATTAGGTGTCATTGGGTTTGACAAATGTTACTTGAATTGTTTGTAAAGGATCACCATCAGCGCCTGTCACCTCTTGCTTAACAGTTTCAGACCAACGCATCTGTGCCTTAGTCCACCAAATCAATGAAGTGGTATCTCCAGCAATCGCCTTGCTAAATAGTGTCTTTGCAATCTGTCCATTGGCTTTAGCTTTACCTAAATCAAGCTCAGTGCGGTAATACTTACGCAGCGTCTTATCGTCTATACCAACAAGAATAGCTATTTGCTCGTGAGGCAAGCCTAATCCGCTGGTGCTTTCAACCATCCTGCGGGATTCATCCGTGGGTCTGTGCGGTTCTTGTGGAATTACTGGCATGTTTTATAAAGGGGAACTCGTTAATATTGAATCATTTTGTGTTACTTCTGTCAACAATACTGCTTTCTTTCCAGTAAAGTCTTCCCATCGTTTAACAATAACATCGCAGTATTTTGGGTCAAGTTCCATTAATCTAGCGTAACGACCATTCTTTTCAGCAGCAAGTAAAGTAGTTCCGCTTCCACCAAAACTATCTAAAACAATATCTCCACCTTTAGTATTATTAAGCATTTGGTACTCAAACAAAGCAACAGGTTTCATAGTTGGATGCTCACCGCTTCTACTTGGTCTATCAAATTCTAAAATTGTTGTTTGCTTACGATCCGTTGCCCATAAATGCCCAGCACCATCTTTCCAACCATATAAACATGGCTCATGCTTCCAATGATAATCTTGACGGCCCATAACCATAGATGATTTTTTCCAAATCAAACATTGACGTACTGTCCATCCCGCATCTTTTGCAGCACCTCTAAAATTGTAACCTTCTGAATCAGCGTGCCAAATATAAAAAACAGCGCCTGGCTTCATGTTTAAATCAGCCGTTACATACGCATCACGCAAAAATTGCCTAAATTCATCGTTGCCCATAGCATCGTTTTGAATTTTAAGTGCATCTTTTGTTTTACCTGTGTAGGCAACGTTGTAGGGTGGATCAGTCAACCACATATCCACAAGTTGTCCATTACATAGCTTTTCCATATCTGAAATATTACAAGAATCACCACACATTAACCTGTGGTTTCCAAGCTGATATATGTCACCAGGCTTGGTTATTGGGTCTTCTGGTATCTCAGGTACGGCATCCTCGTCTGTCAGCCCTTCTACTATTTCAGGCTGCAACAAAGCATTTAGCTCGTTAGAATCAAATCCCAGTATTTCTAACGCAAATCCGTCAGCCAATAGCTCATTTAGCTCAATGGTTAACAACTCATTGTCCCAACCAGCGTTCAGCGCCAGTTTGTTGTCTGCAATAATGTAAGCCTTTTTTTGCGTCTCAGTTAAGTCTTTTAGCTCTATCGTGGGTACTTTATCGTATTTCAGCTTACGCGCTGCCAATAACCTTCCATGCCCAGCTATGATGCCGTTTTCGCCATCAATTAGTATTGGGTTAGTCCAGCCAAATTCCTTTATGCTTGCCGCTATCTGTGCAACCTGTTCGTCAGAGTGCGTGCGACTGTTTTTTACATAAGGAATTAGCTCTGATACTAGCTTTTCCTTGATTTGGATCATTTTTTCTTTTTGGTTTTGGCAGCTTCCCGCTTTTCTGAATACGCGATGGCCACGGATTGCTTAACAGGTTTACCCGCAGCAATCTCGGTCTTGATGTTCTTTTTGAACGCTTCTGGCTTGGTTGATTTGATTAGTGGCATTAGCAATTCCAGTTCTTTAATGATGCTTTAGCCCTTTCTGCTGGGCCTTTAGCGTTCTTAACAACCCCTTCCATGCGGGCACAAAAACTAGCCTTTCGACCTTTGTCCTTTTCTGTTTTCGGATTAGGCGCTGGAGATTTAAGATTTGAATTGTTTTTAGCATTGTACTCAGCCCGACCCTTGGCAGTCATTCCCGCACCCTTTTCTGTTGGGTTGTAGGTTTTGCCTTTGCCTGTGGTCTTATGTTCGATGGGTTTGTCGTGCTTTTTCATTTCTTGGCCGTCTTGGCTGATTGTTTGAATGCACCAGCTGTCGGTGCGCCCTTTGTGCCAGGCTTTCGCATGTTCTCTACTGGCTTACCTTCGGCTTTTTTTTTTTGATCCGCTCTTGTTTGGCATGGATATTGGCATAAAGTCCAGATTTCATTCGACTTCCTCCACAAAACAAACATCTTTCCAAGACATCACAATCAATTGATCGTCTTGGTCTTTTAGTTCTTGGTACTTAAGATATTCGTCTTTGTAATCCTTGGCTAATGTGCCAAAGTAAATCTTGTCCCCAACGCTTAAACCCTGTTCGGCTGCTTCATCACCCAAGGCGGTGATGTGGCCTACTGTGGGCGCTTCTGCGGTCTGAATCCACAGCTCGCTCTCTATGCGCTGGATCGGCTTTACAAATAACTTGTCACGCAATGGCTTGATCATTTCCGTGGTCTCCCGCGCTTTGGAGTTGGCATTGTCACTTCTTTCATGCCCATAGCAGAAAAAACGCCCAAGGGGTTAGCCTCGGGCAAAGTCTCGGCAACTGCTTCACCCTCCGAGAGTTTCTTCGCAAATTCACCACACCACTCATTTTGTGAGCGGGTCTTGTAGTCAGGATATCTGCGGCAAGTTCCGATGTCATGCCCCAAATAAAACTTGCATACCTTACAATTGTCTACAGTCATTTCAACTACCCTCTTAGTTGTTGTGATTAGAAATCCCCCAATGTGTTCTAGACTTTGGGGGGTTTCGCTTTACATCGTGTCTTGAACGTGAGGAACGCGTTTGTGCTCGTAAACGTTCTTCTCACCCATGTGGCCCTTCATCTCACCCAAACGGCCGTCATGGTGACCCATGTGGCTGCCGTCACGCTCGCCAAT
>Ga0164296_1003277_pt1 | contig 15373 bp, 9 predicted proteins | sample GEODES057metaG_FD_113533 | JGI IMG/M metagenome (GOLD analysis project Ga0164296, IMG submission 113533) | Dystrophic lake water microbial communities from Trout Bog Lake, Wisconsin, USA - GEODES057 metaG | ecosystem: Environmental > Aquatic > Freshwater > Lake | place: USA: Trout Bog Lake... | reverse complement strand
TGGCCGCAGCAGCTGGACCGGCATTCGTGTCCGGCGACAGGAGCGCAGCCGCAGCGGCATGCACGCCGTCGAGAGCAAAGAGCACTCGTCCGTGCTGTGCGAGTGACCCGCTATCCTGGGGCATTGCCTCAGCAACGGACAGTGCTCTGGTTGCAGCCTCGAGATGACATCTCAGCGCCGCTGTCGCGTGTGCGGGTGCTATTGGAGGTTTCCGCCTGAACAGGGTGCCTAGGGCGGAGAGAACACCAGAAACGATGGCCATGCCCGGCAAGGCGGCCACGAGACTGAGTGTAAGCTCGTTTGCGCGCAGTGTTTGATCCAGGGTCATCATGGCCGCCTCTCCGTCCGTCTTGAGCTTCTGGATCTGGACAAGCATCGCCCAGGCCAGGTCTCCGAACAGCATGCCGTACACGGGCTTCTTCGCGTCCTTTTCGTACGTCCGCATCAACACGTCCATGTCATCCGCGGCCCCGCCACTGCCGCCGTGTGCAGCTGCAAAGTCTGCTAACTGGCGGCGCAACGACTCCTGTGACGCGGCCATGGCTCTGTCAGTGACAACGCCTCCTGGGCGGCTGCGGAATGTGGAGAAGAGCTCCTTATACACAGCGCTGAGCGGTGCCGCCACATGCGCGTTGTAAGCATCCTCAATGGAGGCACGCGCGCCTCGTGACCAGCGCGCCAGGTCGCCTGAGCGCACTGCAGAGATGAGCCACCGCGCTGTTGCAATGCTTCCCGCAACCACAAGTAGCGCTCGAGGAAGAGCGGTCATCCATGGTGGAGGCCGGCGACAGTGCACAGGAATGCAGCCCACAGGGTACCCGTGTCCTCGCTCCGCGTCCACTGCGTCTGCCAGGCTGCGCAGCAGCTGGGCCGCTGTCTCCGCCGAGCGCGGCTGGCCGACCTCTTGAGTTCGACCTGCAAGTCGCAACGCCACATCACAGAGTGCACGCGCTGCGTCTACGACGCCGAGTGAGGCCGCGTGCAAGAGTCCGTCGGACGTGTTGACCAGCAGCGTCTGTGCTGCTGGAGACAGTTCTCTTTGGAGAGCTGCCAAGGCGGTCAGAAGCTGCTGCTGTGAGTCACGGATGACGTGCATGCGCTCCATATACACGTTGTCTGCACGCCCTAGAGAGGTCGCTGGCTGTCGTCGACCCAGCATGCGGGCAAGGGCGCCTGCAGCGGCGGCGGCCCTTCTCCAGTGCCACATGTCGTGTTCACTTGACCGGAGCTCTTCGCAAACAGCGTCAAAAAAAGTCTGTGTCGCCGCCAGGACGTTGGAGCGTGTACTGACTGTGAGACGGAGGGCCTGCGAGCGCACGGGTATCAGTGCCTCCTGCTGTGAGTGCACTTGCACGCAGCAACACACCGGGTCTCCTGTCGCAGCTTTGGAGAGAGAGAAGTCGAGTGCGGCGCTGTCGACAGACGTGAGCAGAGTGACCGGTAGCCCGTTGCGTTGAAGCCGCGCCCGTCGCCGCCGCACGACCACATAGCGTGGCACCGCAAAGATGAGACTCAATATCAAAGACATGGCTGGTGAAATGGGCGCGTCACATCTACACTACGAAGAGTTCTATACGTTGGTTGCGATCGATAACTTATCGAGTGGGATTGAATCCCACCGTGAGGGTACTACCCTAGTAGGGCCACACCCTCACGTTGGCATCGGCGCCATTGGTTGGTGCCATCGGAGCGACTATTGCACGCGCCGGGCCGCGACTTTTCACGAATCTACGTACAGCGAAGCGCTGAGCGACTAGACATTTGACCTTATGCGGTGCCTGCCTGCGGGGCCTCCTGCAGGTTGCCCGCCGCTGGTTTTCGTGAAACAGCGAGATACGGCACGGCCATCGCGCACGCGCCCCTCTCGCGTCATCCAGGCGTCCGCCGGCAGTGTGGAACCACAGACTTTGGCCTCGCTTGTGCAGACGGCCTCACACCTGACCGAGGACCTTCGGCGCAAAGACACAGTTCTTCAGCGCCTGCTCGAGGATCTCCGCCGCAAGGACGAGGACCTTCGGCACAAAGATGAGGAGCTCAGCAGGGTGTCAGCTGATCTTCGCGCGTCGGAGGCACTGGCCTCAGAGTTTCGGTTGAAGAACCTCTCCAGGCTGCAGCTTGCCAACGTGGTGGAGCTTCGCGGCGCTTTGGAAATGTGCATCAAGAGCGCTGGGCTGAAAGGAGGCAGCGCAGCAACTTTTGCGGAACTCTTGTTGACTCCACCGCTGGGCCTGTCCGCACTGCGTTGCTGCAACCACGACATCAAGATTGTCGGCGACAACAACGACCAGCTACATTCGGTGGAAACGCTGGCGCAGGCGCTGTCGCAGATCATGCGCCGCCTGAACAAGGATGCACATCCCAAGAATAATTCAGTGCAGTACATCCAGCGGGGTGGTCACCTCCTGCTGGCGCGCGATGGCCTCAGCGACTCTGATGCTGCCATCACCTCTTATGTGCTGAATGCGTTTGGCTATCCCGTGGAGATTGCGGCCCCCACCTTCACTGGGTGAAGAAGCGGGATGCACTAGTGCTAGACGCTGATTTGAAACAACAACAGCCCAACTCACAACAACATTCACATTGGACGCGTCGACGCGGACCCCGCTGCTCGCGGAGGCCGAGGCACAGTGCGCATCCTGCGGAGGAATAACGCTGCGCGCTCACCGCATTTTCAATCCAGGTCTCGCGTATGGCCGCCGCCGCAAGTACTACTCGGTTCGCTGAGGTACGCACGCCTGCCGCCACAGTCCTCGGACCCGGATGACTGTGCGGATTCCGTTTTAAACGGTCAGTGATGCAGTAAGCTCCGGCGTAGTGCACCCAACTTGTCATTCCATTCCAAAGTGCGCGCGCGTGGGCCTATTTCGTTTCGTCCGAACGTCTGTGGGGTAGCCTACCGCCCTGCCTCGCCTTATGACCTGTGCGCCTTATGCCATGTGAGTTTGGGAAGACTAACCACCCCTTCTCCAGTCGCGTTGTTATCACCATGAGCATGCGCAACCCGGCGTTTGAGCTGAATGAAGATGGCAGCGCGAAGGACCCGGCCGCGTTCCGCGCGGCGCTGCTGGCGGACGAGCAGCGGGTCAAGAAGTTGCAGGTCTGTCCGTGTGCTGTGTTTCAACTCAACCGCCCTGCCGCCTCGCCGCGCGTTCCCGGGCTTCTGTGAATGCCGTAAATAGCACAGTTTCACTCGTTAGCGTCGGCTGACGTGCACAGCCCTCGCGCTTCCTCCGCGCTTTGGTCCTGAAAGTGTCACGTCAGCCTGAAACGACACTCGCCCGTCTGTTGCGCAGGAGAACCCGGAGCTTGCACACGCGCTCCTTCAGGCCGACTTTGATGTCATGCAGGCTGCGCTGCGCAAGGTGCGTGGTGCTGTGCTGTGCGTGGGCGCAGCTCGAGGCAACGGTGAACCTCTGCCTGCTCACCTCCCACGCAGCTGCGGGAGGAGTCCACCAAGATGAGCGAGTTGGACACGTCGATGCTGATGAACAGCATGGACCGCATGCGCGCCAAGTGCACCACGCCGCGGGACGTGGTCGCCGTCTACCAGGCGCTCAACAAGATCGGACTTCAGTACGGCCCGGCGTTCCGCCTCCTCAGCGACGTGTACGTCCCCGACGAAGTGGCTGCCAGCCAGGCACCCGTCTGAGACACGTGGGCGGTGTTCTCGTCGTACTAGTTTCATATTGCGTACATTGAGGCTTTCAACTCTTGAGCTGTCTGTCCCCATCTCACTGTGTCGGCGGCGTCGTCGGCAGCGGCCGGCCGCCAGCTCCGACTTTGCCGCTGATGAGAGTAGTCTGTGACGCAGGGGTGACTGGCCACTGCAAGCCGCACGTGTGCGCCCCCGTGAAGGTGGACACCCCCGCATGGTCAGTGGATTTGCGTGCGCCACAGGGCGCGCCAGTGGAGGGTGACACGCCCGCGCACTGGAAGTGCTGCACTTTGACCGCGCGGCCACCACCTCGCAGTAGGCTCCACTGCGGCTCCGTAGGAGTGCTCTGCACAGCCTTCTGCTCCTCTGCGACATCAGAATCACGGCCTCGCTTGGCGCGGCCGACGCTCCTTGGCGCGCCGTCCTCGTGAGCAGCTGGCGCGCCAGCACGCACGGGCGTGGCGGCCGCATTGGCAAAGGCAACGTGGAGTGACGCTTTGGTCGTTGGCAGTGCATCATGCGCAGCACCAGCTCCTGATGCCGCCGCCGTACGTTGCTCCTGCGGGGTCGCCATGAGCAGAGCGCAAGTGCTGGGCGACAGGAGCGGGTCGCGCAAGGCAGACCCAGGCACGCCGAACTCGAGGCGCGCAGCGCTTTCGCTGCGTGGAGGGCGGCCACCGTCGTCGAGGTTGAGTGGCATGCCGAGGCAGGTGAGAGGAGTGATGGTGCCCGGCCAGGTGGGGATCTCCAGCGCCGAGCGATGATCCGTATGCGCCAGCATCTCCTCGAGGTGCATTCCAAACGGGTGCTGGCCTGGCGACAGCGCGACATGCGCCGCTGATGCGCCTGCTCCCCGGACCAGTGGCGTGAAACCGGTGGGCACAATCACGTGGCCACCGTGGCCGGCGTGCAAGGGGCTGGATCCAAACAGGCCGGGGTCGATGTACCCGCCTCCCGGGGCCGCCGCCGCACCAGTGCGGAAGCGGTTCCCCGGCGGCGTGGACAAGACGAGGAGGTCCTTGGCGGCAGCAACTGCAGGGTTGCGGTGTCCCAGCTGGTGGGCATAGCCACCCCGCGCAACCCCGTGATCCATCACCTGCGGCATCGCAGCCGCGCCCGCAGTGGAGCGGCCCCTGGAGGCGCCACCGGACAGACGTGGCCGCTTCGGCGCCCCACCGCCTGACGACCGAGAACGGGCTCGGCCTCCTGCATCGTCCTGCATCGCCGCAGCCGCAGCTTTCGCGCTAGCCTTGCCGTGCGCGGCCTTCACCAAGGTGGCTGCTGCGTTGCCGCCAGCATGCGCAGCTTTGCCCGCACCTCCCTTCTTGGCAGGCATGGAAGGCAACACGAACGGCCCCTGGGCTCCGTCGCCGCCGCCACGACCAGCGCGTGTAGCGGCGCAGTTCTCGCAGTTGAGGCACTTGCACGACGGGGAGCACTGCCGGCCAGCCTGCAGAAGGAACCAGGAAAATAGAATAGTCAGTTGAGCGGCGTAAGACGAATATATGCGCTCGGTATTCCCGTCTCTGCGCATGCAAACAAGGTAATGAAAGACGGCGCTTCGCGACGCACCGCGTAGCACTCGCAGTACTTCTTCTGACAGCGGCTCTGCTTGCAGTTGCAGCCAGGCAGGTCGCCGCCCGCGCCACCCACGCCCGCGCGCTTCTTGGAGTGCGCGCGAGCGGCGAGCACCTGCAACAGGCAGAAAGACAGGCAGCACGTACGGACGTCAGGTTATAGTCAACTGCGGCGTTGAACCAGCCGCGCGGGGTGTTCTCGCCCCCTCATGATCACGCTCTTGGCACTGACACTGCGAGGCGCGCACCTCCTCGCTGTTGGCGTCCTTGTTGTGACACGACACGCACTGGCACTCCGGCCCACAGACGCCGCCCTTGGCGAAGCAGACGCAGTAGAGCTTCAGGCAGCGACTCTGCTTGCAGTTGCAGCCAGCGCCCGAAGGGGCCCGGCTCCAGGTCGCATTCGCAACAGCCGCGGTGCGGCCCCCAGCGAAGGCAAACACGTTGGGAGCAGAGGCCGGAGGCTGTACGAGCGGCCCCGCAGCTGCGGCGGGAGCGGCGGCGCTGCTGCGCTTGGCAGGGGCACCGGTGGTTGCTTTGGCGGCGGCAATTCCCCCGCGTTGCCGCTGCGCACCCGGGGCGCTGCCTGGCTGCGCGGCCTTGCGTCGGGACGCAGGTGCAGCCACAGGCGCAGCCGTATGGGCTGCGGACAGCGGCGCCGCCTGCGCCGTGTACCCTGGCGGTGGCTGGCTCGGCAGCGCCCGCACAGCGCGAGGCCTCGGCGACTCGCCCAGCTCTTGCCAGCCACCCATGCCCAGCTGCCACTTCCCGCTGCTACCGCTGCCTCTCGCGCGCAAGCCCAGCGGCGCGGGCGCATCCGCGGGTGAGCCAGGCATGGGGTGGAATCGTACGCTACGCTCCATTCGCGCGACTGTCCTGTCGCAGCACTCCCGCAACGCTATGAGTGAAGCTCAATTCGCCACCTCGTGCGCGTACGGCGTGCGCGGAAGCAGCTGGTGGAGAAGAATGCAGAGGTGCTCCGGCGAGGGCGGGAGCTGGGTCGGTAATGCGGGTAGCTTACCCGACACGACGCCGCCCCGCCGGTGCACTCCTGTGAGCGTCGCAGCATCGTACACAGCAGCTGCCGCAGTGTGTGCGAGTCAGGGACCTCACTTGCTGACCGACGAGAGAGACCCACGGGAGATGTCAGGTGGGAGTCCTGCTGCGATGGAGGAGGTGAAACGCGTGCTGTCCAAGGAGGGCTTCGACCTAAAGTGCGTGTGATCCCACCCCGGAGCGGCGGGCGGCAGCAGCAGAGCAGCCCCGCGGCCGTGCAGGACAGGTCGTGCCCCTGGCTGCGACGCCCTCTGCACCTGTGGCACCCGGGTGGAGCAGGGGGACGCGGCCGCACCTGTCTGTCCCCGAGCCGTCACTCACTGCTTGGTGCCAACACGCAGCATGTTGGCCTATCCCGGAGAGGCGGTGGACACGGCGCTACAGCGCTTCGTCGTTGCTCGCAAGGCCAAGACTGAGGCTGTGCTGACCATGCTGCGCGCCCACCTCACGTGGTTCAAGGAGCAAGACATCCGCGGTCTACGTGGTAGCACGCCCCAGGTGGTGCTTGGCGTGGCGTCAGACACTGTGGCGGAGGTGAACGCCTCGTTTCCGCACTACTTTGCAGGTCACGACCTTGAAGGGCGGCCGGTCACCTATATCTACGGCGTCTCCTACGCCGCGTCGCACCTGTTCAGCCTCGTGCCGCCAGAGCGGGTGGCGCGGTACCACACGTGGCGCACGGAGCGCATGCTGGACGCCATGTACACAAGACTGCAGTCTGGGGCGCAGCCCGCACCCACGGGCCAGGTATCTGTCGTGATTGACCTCAGCGGCATGACCATGCGCCACGTGGACAAGCAGTTCCTGGCGCTCATCAAGCTGCTGTCCGTGGTTGACCAGGCACACTACCCAGAGCGCCTTGGCAAAATGCACATCTGCGGCGTGTCGCGCATCTTCTTCGTCGTCTGGCGCATGGTCCGCCCCTGGCTGGATGCACGCACAGCAAGCAAGATTTCGTTCCTGACCAGCGACGAAGTGGAACGAGGGGCTCTGCTCCAATTCATTGACGGCGCACAGCTGCCTCGTGCCTACGGCGGAGATGCGCCGAATCCATGGGACACGACGACAGATTCTACAGCAGCAGAGGATGACGCAGCAGCGATGCAGCCGCCACCCACGCAGCTTGTGGGCGCACACACTGTCGACCTGCGCATCAGCAGTGCAAGCAGCGCCGGCCGAGTGACACCGCCCCTGCAGGCGCAGATGAGTGGGCGGCAGGCGGGCCACCGGCGAGGCGGCAGCGGCTGGTCCAGCACCGGAGGGGCAGAGGTGCATGTGACTTCGCCATCTGCGTCTCCAGTCCGTCCAAGCAGAGCGCCGCCCGTGCATGATGACCTTCTTCTCGGTGGACAATCAATTCAAGGGCCAGAGGGCGCTGCCGCCGGCGCCCTGCACAGCCGCAGCGCCAGTGCCGACTTTGCATTGGCGCTGCACCGCCGTGGTGGGCACAAGCGTAACGGCAGCGATGACGCTGCAAGCGTCATGTCTTTCCTTAGCTCTGGCGCCAGCAGCATGTACGATGACGCGGAGTCGGAGTTCCTAGACGCCGTTGATGCGTATGTGGACCTGAGGTTGGCGGAGGTGGAGGACGCAGACACGCTGGCGCCGTCCGATGGGTCGTCACATCCAGACGCGGATGCCATCGCGGTGGTCAACAAAGTGCTGAGTAGCCCGCCACATCACCATCAGGAGGGAAGCCAAGGGGAATCCTCTTCATTCTCTCGCCCTCAGACGCTGCCAATCCGCGCGCCTGGGCGGAATAAGCGTGGCAGCGGGCCTGCTTCTTTATTCCCTCATGGAGGCGGGCAGAAAGGTCGTCCGCCGTCGCTGCCATCCATCCCAGAGGTGAAGGCAGTCAAGACGAGATTAAACCGCGTGCGCCTGCTGCTGGATTGCACCAACATCTTCACACTGGTCACCAGCATCGTGTTGCTCTCTCTCAACGACTCAGGCTCGACAGCACACCCGCTGGCTGGTGCATCCCTGCGAGCGTTTGGGGGAGTCATCTTGTCGGTGTCCATCATGTCGCTGCTGCTGGGCCTCACAGTGGTGTGGTCAGCCGGCAGTATCTGCTACACCGTACGGGAGTTTCTGTGCCGCAGAAAAGCAGACGCCGACGAAGAGGATGCAGAGGCAAATGTCTGAGTGGCAAGCACTAAAGGACGCACACAGACTGTGCTCAAATCGCATTTTAGCTTTGCTTTGTAGCCAATTGATCGATGCTTTATGCCCCGCACTTCAATCTGGCGTGACGCCGCGTTGGCGGGCCATGTCTGTGACACGCTTTGGCGCCCTCCGCAGAGACATGGCGGCAGAACATCATGCGCCGCGCCCGCTGTGGTTCCTCGAATATAATGTCGCCCTAGTGCCCGCAGGCGGCGCCATGGTTGCCGCTTGCAACGCGGCACCGGTGTCTGGGCATATGAAGGAGGCTGCTGGGCGGTCCTTCCACCACAAAGTGCTGGTCGTCCAGGGCCTCGCACCTCTAGGTGCGTGCATAGAAGCGCAGAGCGTCGCCGGCGACACAGCCAGCAGGCGGCGCCGGCGTGAGCCGGCTGCTGTTCCACTTTCCCCAGTGCTCACTCCCACCCTCCCGCTTCGCCGCACGCGGCCAGACGAGGAGGAGGCGGCGGAAGACGAGACAGAGGAGGTTGACGACCACATCCACGTGGTCACCTTCGGCCCCGGCGGGTGCGTTATTCAAGCCACTCCTCCTGGCCTGCTACCGCCGTCGGCCGTTCCTCTCACAGCACTCTGTCCCGGCCTTGCCAGCACGGACGACCTTGAGGCGTGGGAGCGCACCATGCGGCGTAAGCGCAAGGGCAGCAAGGTTGACAACTGGGACTATTACGCGATGTTGGAGCTGCAGGATGTGCGCTGGAGGGCCTCGGTCGCGGATCTCAAGGAGGCCTTCAAGCGCGTCTCCCTCAGGTGCGCCATACGGCGAGCGTGCGTCGAGGCAGCAGGCGGGGCTTCACGGTGCTGCGCGAGTCGTGTATATGCACCCCCGAGCGCCTCCCTCAGGTGCCTGGCCGAAAAGCAACACACACCGGCCGCGAGCTCGAGATACCCTCTCGTGGCTGGCTGCCGCGCGCGTGCGCGTGCCCAGGCCCAGACGCTGACACTGACGGCTGCCTGACTCGCGTGCTACCGCGCAGATACCACCCGGATAAGTGTGGCCTCGGTTTCGCGACGCCTTTGGAACGCGACAAGATCGAGGCTCGTTTCAAGTTGATCCAGGACGCTTTCGAGGTGCTCACCGACCCTGCGCAGCGCCGCATGCACGACAGCACGGACGTGCCCGAGGTTGCGCTGCCCACGAGTCTGGAAGCGGGGGACGACTTCTTCGCAGAGTTCAGGCGAGGCTTTGACTTCATGGAGCGTTTCAGCGAGCGCCTGCCGGTACCTCAGCTGGGCGGCCCGGACACGCCGTACGGCGACGTGGACCGCTTCTACACCTTCTGGTTCGCGTTCAAGTCGTGGCGCGAGTTCAAGCACCCGGATGAAGAGGACACCAGTGTGGCTGACTGCCGCGAGCAGAAGCGAGAGATGGAGCGCAAAAACGCGAAGCTGCGCGAGAAGGCGAAGAAAGATGAGACGAACCGCATCGCGGCGTTCGTGGAGGCGGCGTATGAGAACGACCCCCGGGTGAAGGCGCACGAGGCCGCTGTCAAGGCAGCCAAGGACGCCAAGAAGTTGGAGCGGGGAGCTGCGAAGCGCGAGCAGGAGGCCGCCGAGGCAGCTGCCAAGGCTGCCGCCGACGCAAAGGCGGAGGAGGAGGCCAAGAAGGCTGCTGAGTCCCGCGAGTCTGCGAAGAAGGACAAGGAGGCGCAACGCAAAGCGCTGCAGAAGGATCGCAAGAGGCTTCGCACAGCCTCGGAGGCGGCAGTTGCATCCGGCCGTCTCGCGGCTGGTGCCGCTGACATTGAGACGCTGTGCAGCGAGCTGCCACAGGAGTCTCTTGCTCAGCTGGCTGGCCAACTGGAGAAGGCGGCTGGCCCGGATGCGTTAGCGGCCCAGGTTGAGGCACTGACAGTGGCCATGAGCGCACTGCAGTCAAATTACCGGGAGCGAGCCGAGAAGGCCGCGGCCAAAGCAGTGCCATCTGCGCCAGCTCCTGCGGCGAATGGCACCAATGGCCATGCTGCTGCTGCTGCTGCTGCCCCGTGGACACCCGCCGAGGTGAAGGCTCTTGAGAAGGCGATGAAGCAGCATCCAGTGGGCACTGCAAAGCGATGGGAGGTGATTGCTGACGTGCTCGGCACCGGCCGCACGGGGGACGCTGTAGCGCACTTCGCAAAGGAGCACGCAGCCAAGGCTAGCTCGCAGGCCGGCAATGACTACGAGTCCTTCCTCGCAGCCCGCAAAGGCAGCGCTGATGTGAATGCCGACGGCGGAGCTAGCACTAGAGAAACGGCTTTCACCGACGTGCAGGTTGGCCAGGCGCCCGCTGGGGAGGATGAGTGGACTGAGGCGCAGGACCTCGCGCTTGTGACTGCCATGAAGGTGCACACGAAGGATAGCCACGGCGGCGACGACAAAGCGCGCTGGATAGCGATTGCAGCGGAGGTCCAGGACAAAACTGCCGCGCAGTGCGTGAAGCGTGTTGCTGCCCTCAAAGAGGCTGTCAAGAAATGATGTTCTCTCCATTCTTTCGAAATTGATGATGCGGACATCTAGACGCGTGAGTCAAATGTCCGGCGCCCGCTCACCAGAAGTGTCAGGCCGCCGCACCGCCTGCGCGTCCGCACTCGACGTCGCTGCTCCGAGTCTTTGCACAGTGTCGATACCGGTCGCGTTCTCGCTCACCAGATGGACCTCCAAGCAGCTGCCAGGCCCCGCCGCCCCTGTTGCAACGCTCAGCACTGCTGTGCTGGATGCGCCCGCGCGGCGCGCATCGATATGGACGCGGCGCACTGCCCACAGACGCCGAGTGTTTGCATCGAGCACGCAGAGCCACCATCCCGCAGCTGACCCCTTGGTGTTCCCCCTTCCCGGTTGGGCCAGCACAGGAGACACCACCTTGATGGTGACAGACAGCGCAGTGTCATCCTTCAAGCGCGCAACCAGGCGAATCGGTCCCTGCTCTTGCTGCTTTCCGGGGTGCTTCACTTTGACTGGATGGACGCCTTGAGCAAAGCACTGCGCCAGATGCATGGCCGCCAGCGCCGCATCCGCATTCGCGCACTGGGCGGCCACATCGACAGCGGCTTGCACAACACGCGGCGCGTTGTCCATCACGGTGCGCAGATCCGTGACGTAGTCACTGACTGGCATGGAGAGGCCCAGCATGTGTGCTTGCAGCAGCAACTGCGTCTTCACATGCGGGTCATCCATGACCGCGGACAGTGGCGGCCATCCGCCTGCGGCGGTGATGCTGTCCGCGAGCGCCATGTTGGACAGCTCCTCGTTGTGGCGCACAGGCAGCTCGTCGAACTCCGCGCAGCGACATACCGCAGCCAGCGCAGCGCGCATGTCCACTTCCTTCGAGCGAGAGGCCGCGAAGTCAGCAAGCACTGCAGCGCTGCTGTGGCGGAGATAGAACTGAGCGATGGTGCCGCCCAGAGGTGTGCTGCGCAGGCGCCCCTGTATACGGCTCCCTGTGCCGCCTCCTTTGGACGCAGATTTGCCTGCTCGCCAGCCGGGATTCTTAAGTGCACGAGCGCCAGCAGCGCTGTCTTTTTGATCCTCGTCGTCCTCCCAGATGGATTGCACAGGCTCGACGGCATCAAACCCGTCATCTTCCAGCAGCTCAACACATCCCACCTCGTGGAGCAGCTGCACCGCGTCACTGACTAGACCGCTGAGGAACGCGTCCACGTATGCGTCGGAGCTGCCGGCGCAGCCGTAGAAGCTGGGGTTGGCAGCGACCCGACGGAACAAATAGCTCCATGTCATAAAGTCGAGGCCATCCTGGAGTGACGCCACCGTTCCAGCCGCGATTTCAGCATTCAGATGGTCAGCCACGGTGGCGGCGTCGTGCAGGGACGACTCCACAGGGAAGGGCTCGTACAGGAAGCGCTTGTAGAAGGACTTCTTTGGCTCGTGTACCAGGATGACTGCGCAGCCGGAGGTGTCGAACTGAGGTCGCCCGGCACGACCCATCATCTGAAGGACATCCGTGATGGGGAAATCCACGTAGCGATGGGCGGCGCCGTCGTAGTATTCGGTGCCTTTCACCACCACCAGGTGGGCTGGCAAATTGACTCCCCACGCAAGTGTGGCGGTGGCGACGAGCACACGCGCTTTGCGACCCGCAAACAAGGCTTCTACGAGCTGGCGGTCGCCATCAGGCAGACCCGCGTGGTGCATGGCCACGCCGTGGGGCAGGCAATGTGCAAGCGCGGGGTCTCTTGCCTGAGCTCCCCACGACGCCGCCTCCTCGCGTGTCACCCCCTCGCCCAGGAACACCGGCGCCGCGGAGCTGTCATCTGCGGCGGCCAGCGCGAGGAGCTCCAGCGCTGTGAGGCGCGTCTGTCGGCGGCTGGAGACGAACACAAGAGTAGGCTTGTGTGGGGAATGCGCCTTGATGGCCGCATATGTGGGCTTGTTCATGGTGGCCATTCGCGGGCAGTACGCCTGCCCCGGGTACCCCTGGATGTGCACCTCCAGCGGCACTGGCCGCACCGAAGGCCGGAAGTTGAACAGCCCAGAAGCAGGCACGCCCAGCCAGTCGGCAACATCACGTGCATTTGCCAGCGCGGTGGACAGACCCACCACGCGCAAAGGCGTCCCCGTCGCGGCCGCAATGTAGCGCATGCGCGAAACAAGGACCTCGAGGACAGGTCCGCGATCTGCGCCCAGCAGGTGGATCTCATCAATCACCAGGGTACAGCACCGGCGTACACACGCCCGTCTGTTCCACGTCCGACTGACAGCGTCCCACTTCTCCGGCGTGGTGACCACCACATCAGCTGCGTCCAGCGCGCGGGAATCAGCAGGCACATCGCCGGTGAGCTCAACAAGGCGCTTATTGAGCCGACCGCATAAACCCGTCTTCCAATCTTGCACGCGCTCCCGGACGAGCGCTTTCAGCGGCGCGATGTACACGACCATGGCGCCCGGGCGGTGCGTGAAGCTGCGAAGCAGCACCAGCTCCGCGCTCACCGTCTTGCCGCTACCGGTGGGGGCGCCCAAAAGGACAGACTCGTCTGTGTTATACAGCGCGTGGAACGCCTGCGTCTGCACCGCATTGAAGTGCGTGAACCTGTCACGGTAGAGTGCCTCGTACGCAGGCTGGCGAAGCGCGCTCCGGGGAAGCGGACGCAGAGGCAGGAGTTCGGTGTGTGCGCCCCCGGCCGGGCCCATGGGAAGCACGACTTCCCGCAGGCTCAGCTCCAGCGTGTTCTCACTCCCCAACCACGTGTCGCTGACGCAGCGCACGTAGTACTGCGGCGGCATGGGCTCAAACACGGGGATGGTGAATGCCAGCTGGCCGCCGGCCGCACTGGCGTGTTGCTGCTTGGTGAGCGTGAACACCTCGTGGTGGTAAATGTGCTCATGCGCCTGGTCCTCCACCCACACGTGCCATCGCAGCGACGCGCCGTGCGCGCTGCTCCGCCAACTGAATGGCGCCGCAAGGCTGAGACTGACCCGGAGAACTGTTCGCGTCAAAGGCTGCACTGACGCAGACATCTCAAGCCACGGGAACGACGCCACGCACGCCGCAATGCGTGCGCCCATCTGCGCATTACTGCGACTCAGCGCAACCATCTCGGACACGTCCATCTCCGCCAGGCGTTCCAAGCTCGCCGCTTCTCCTCGGTCCTCCAGGCGACGCATGACATCCAAAGGCACGGACAATGCTCCTCCGTCGCCGCCGGCATTGCTGTGCATGGGTTCGAACTGACGCAGCGGGTGTTGCTGTGGCCAGAGGCGCCGGTCCGCAGCTTTTGCGAGCGTCAGCATGGCGGCTCCCAGGCCGGGCCACCCTTTCCGTAGGACAAGCTCCGCGAGGGCGCGACAGATGCGGCCCACGGACTGAGCGACGTAGTTCGTGTCCGCGATCAGGGAGAAGGCCTCCAGACGAGCGCGGCTGATGTACGCCTGGATGAGGCAATTCGCCTTCCCCTCCTTCGTAGCCAGGCCAGCTTGGATGTCCACCGGACACGAGGGGCTCTTCGCCAGCGCCTCCAGCTCCGCCATCTCCTCTTCCCGGGGCGCGAGGTTCTCGAACTCCGCGCTGCGAGACACGAGCGCGAACATGGCGCCGAGGCTCATGTGGGGAGCCAGCTTCTGGAGGTAGGCCTCCATGCTTGCGCAGCGCAGGTAGAAATGCGCCGCCACACGGCCCGCGTCAGTGGTATACATCTGCCCAGTGCGCTCGTCGAAACGGAGCAGCTTTGCAGCATCCAGGCCGCGCGCTGTCTCGCGAATGAGTCGGGATCGCCATCGCACCAACCCAGGGTCGTCTGCAAGCTCCTGCCAGGTGAGTCCGTATGCCAGCGGGTTGCGTGCGGCACGCACCGCCAGGAACGTGTGACTCAGCCACGCTGCGCCCTCGGAGACGTCAGTGACGGTGCCGAGCACGCATTCTGCATTCAGGTTGTCTCTCAGACCGCTCAAGAAGCGGCTTTCAATGGGTACTGCCGCAGTGAGCATGCCCAGGTAGTGCGCGAGCCGGTTGTGTTGAGTGATGATGCACGCCTCACCGGTGTCGTCGAACTGCGGCCGTCCAGCGCGACCGAAGATTTGGCCTACGTCAAGGAGGCCCAGGTCCTTGAAGCCGCCCTTGGCGGCATCATATACCTGCGTGCCCTTGATGACCACACTGTGCGCCGGCAAGTTGACACCCCACGCGAGGGTGGCCGTGCAGACCAGCACTTTCAGGTAGCCTCGAGAAAAGAGACGCTCCACCAGCGACCGGTCGGGCCGCAGCAATCCTGCGTGGTGAATGCCAAACCCCTTGGCCGCAAGCTCCTGGATCTCTCGACTGCGGCATCGAGCCACATCTCGTGTGAGGAGCTCCACGTCCGGCATTTGCGCTGCATCTGGGGGCTCAAAGCCTGCAGCATCTCCACACGCGGCCGCCAACTCTGCCAGCGCGCGCGCTGTCCGAACGGTGTCAGCACGTGCGTGTACAAAC
>Ga0164296_1003276_pt1 | contig 15375 bp, 17 predicted proteins | sample GEODES057metaG_FD_113533 | JGI IMG/M metagenome (GOLD analysis project Ga0164296, IMG submission 113533) | Dystrophic lake water microbial communities from Trout Bog Lake, Wisconsin, USA - GEODES057 metaG | ecosystem: Environmental > Aquatic > Freshwater > Lake | place: USA: Trout Bog Lake... | reverse complement strand
TGGGCAGCCTCAAGCTGCTGGCCGGCACCACGGACCGCGCCGAGGGGCTGAAGGTCGCCGCCTCTACGGTCCTGCGCGGCGTCAACAAGGCTCTGCATGCGGTGGGCATCGACAGCCCCACCATCGGCTCTCTGGGCGGTGCGCCCAATGTCGACCCGCTCGGCGAGACCTACTACAGCCTGACCCCGTTCCGGTACGGCGATTACATCGCGAAGTTCTCGCTGGCCCCCGTCGCGCCGGCTCTCACCGCCCTGACCGGCACCGAGATCGATGCCTCAGGCCGCCCAAACGCCATCCGCGAAACCGTTCAATCCGAGATGACCGGCATCGCCGGCGAGTGGGAATTCCGCGTGCAACTCTGCCGTGACCTCGAACGGCAGCCGGTCGAGGACCCGACGGTGGAGTGGAAGGAGGACGAGGCACCGTTCCAGCGGGTCGGGATTGTTCGAGTTCAGCCGCAGGACAGTTGGGACCCTGCACGGGTCCAAGCGGTGGACGAGGAGATGCGGTTCAGCGTGTGGACCGGCCTCGCAGCGCACCGACCTCTCGGTAATATCAATCGAGCTCGCAACGCTCCCTATCGGCATTCGGCCGAGTTCCGTGAGCGGTTCAACCGCTGCCCGATCCACGAGCCAGGTGCGGTGCGCTGAAGCGACATCCTGAAGATGCAACGGCTGCAGATCTTAGCTCGGGCGCAACGGCGATGTCTGCTTCATCGCTAATCCGCTCGAAAGCGGACGGGCAGGAATCCACCCGTCGCGGACTCCGCAAACAGGTACCGAGCATCCAATTCTGGATCACTATCGGCAGCAGCCCTGCGCGCCTGAGGCGCGGGGCTCAGCTCGGCTTCATCCTGGCCATTCGCAGCCCAGCCTTCCGTCTGTCTATGCGTAGGCCGAGGGCAGCCAGTTTTCCACCAATGCCGGTGAGGGCCTCGCGCAAGGCCACCTCATCGCGCCAAGCGCCGGCCTCGACCAGGGCGTTCGCAGGCTGGCGCCCACCCGCAGCAAGAGGTGCGAGCGTGCGCACGACGCGCTCGCTTGTGCCAAGGCCGCCGGCCGGGCCGCGGATCACAAGGGCGTCGACGTCGACCGCGAACAACCTGCCGGGTGGCGGGCGCAGACCGGGCTGAACGAGCCGCGCCAGAGCGCGAGCGGCCTCGACGTCGCGGGCGGCTGCCTCAGCCTTTGCCTTCAGCCGAGCGATGGTTCTCGAGCTTGGCGGCCGCTTCACCGGCGGCGCGTTTGAATCCGTTGGAGGAATGACGGCGCGGATAAACTGCGAGCTATCGTCAGAATTCATATTGCGCATCGCAAGCCTCCATTGAACGAATTCCGTGCAGCCGGCGTTTATTATCGAGCCCGAAAACGGGACGACTGAGGAACCGTCTATGAACATGAAGATATGGGGCCTCGTGGCCGCTGTTGCTATTGCTTCGACCGGAACGGCCTACGCTCAGCAGCCCGCGGGCGGCGGCAGCGCGACCGGAAATATGAACAACCCGGGATCCGTGAAGAGCGAAGGGCAGAAGGCAACTGAAGAGACAATCGGCATGAGCACCCGCTCACCTGCCGCTGGCGCCGCGGCGGTGCCAGGCACTGGAACCGCCCGCCCCGGAGTTGGCGCGGGCACAACCACAACGGCGCCGGCGGCCCGGTAAGCTCTACAGGCGCAGCCACGCTCAAATTGACGCGCGAACTATCGGCCGGGTCCGCCTCAGGGCGGCCCGGCCTGCCGCGCCGGCGAGCTGCAGGCATGCCAAGCGAGGCGAGTTCAGATCAGGCGACGGGCTGTGGCGTGCCGACCTGGCAGAGCGCGAGGATGCTACCGGCGAACGGCGCGCGGCGTGCCTGCCCGCCCTGGGTCGCGTAGACGGCCGAGCCGCGCTTGAGAGGCGTGCTCGCCGGGGCGGGAGCCGGCTCGCCCTCAGGCGCCAGCTCAGCCGGGATCACGGCGAACGACGCGAAATTCACAGAGCCGCCGGTCGACAGGACCGACACGGCCAGCTCGTGCCCGGCCGCGGCGGCCGGCACGACCGGCGTGACGCTCACGGTGCCGTCGCCGACCTCGGTCGTGCCGGTCCAAAGCGGAGCGAAATCGTCGGCGGCTAACGCGCGGCCGAGCAGGGTGATGCTGACGTTCGTCATCATGTCCTCGAAAATGTGGCCGCCACCGGGGGACCCTCGCCCGGCGGCGGCTGACCGACCCACGCGCGCTGACACGTAGGCCGGATTGGAATTGAAGTGTCGGCGTGTAAACCTTGACTGCTTGTCCGCCCGAAAGCGCGCAGGGCACAGAGGTTTACTTCCCGCTATTGGACTGCCGACCAAGCCCTCAAAAGCTGCCCTGCTATACTGGCACGCCGCAACAGAATGCCAGTAATCCCTAAGGACGAGCGGTCAGTACACCCCTCGCAATAATTCCGTCACCGCGGTCGGCACCCGCTCAGGGTTCTTGCGCACATCGCGGGCCCGCTCGAGCGCCCGGCGTTCAATACGGGCCTCAGGCTCGGGCCGCGGCGCGTTCGCCTTGGCTTCAAGCGCCTCGAGCGCTCGCAGCACCTCGCTGGGGCGCGTGCCATGCTTCAGCGGAGACCAGCCAGCCGGGGCGCCTGCGGCGACGCACGGAAGCACCAGGTGCTCGAACAGGGGCGGCGCCAACTCGCCCGGGACCCGCGGCCGGAAAGCCAATTCCTCGAAGCGACGGCGGTGCGTGGCTTCGTGTAAATGGTTGCGACCCTGCAGAGTGCCGATGCCGTCGCTCCGAACCTTCACCCGCCGCTGGTCGTCGTCCCCGAACGGGGTGTCGCCGTTCGGGTTGAGCCACAAGTCGAGCTCGCGGCGGCTGATCTCGACACGCGGCGTGCCGGCGAAGTCGCGAAAGGCATCTGCTCGAGGCAGCATCACGCCCTTCTCGACCGCAGCCTCACGGGCGAGCTCGGCGAGAGCGTGAAGCCGGATGAGATCGCGAAGGCCGGCTGTGAGCGCTGGCATGCGCGCCTGGAAAGCTTCGGCATAGGTCCTCAGAGCCGTTTCGGCTGCCTCGCGCAGCTGCGCTCGCTCAGCCGCAGCTGCGGCATCCGCGGCCCCCTTGAGCAGCTCGGCGAGCTCGGCCTCGAGCCTGGCAACAAGCCTGCGGCCGATATCGCGACGGGTGGCGGCCTCAGCCGTCCCCGCCTTCACCGACATGGCTTCGGAGAGCTGCGCGGCGTCCACGGCAGCATCGTAGGCGGCCTGCGAAGCCCCGAGCTCGGCCTCAGCATCAGCGAGGTCTTGCCGCGCGTCGACAAGCTCGATCTCGACCTGCGCGGCACGCTCCACGTCCGGCGGTAACGCTGGGGGCTGAAGGACAGCAGGGACGGCAGGCGCGGGCGACTTGGAACGGCGGCCGAGCATCAAACTGTCTCCTCAGCCATCGCGGCGAAGCGGGCGGCAAATTCGGGCGGCACGTTGGCGCCCGGGTGCAGGCCGGCCTCCGCGTTGATCTTATCTGCGAGCTGCTCGGGGGTTGAGACGCCGCGGCTGCGGCCGGCCGGCCGGTTGGCAGCGCCGAGGGTCCCCCCCGGGTTGGCGCCGGGCTGTAGGCCATGCGCGGCGTTCAGCGCATTAGCCATGGCGACAGCGTTTCTGGCCCCGGCCTGGCTCGGCAGCGCGCCCTGAGGGGCGCTGCCGGCCGGCTGCCCGGCGCTGAGTGCCGGTGTCCCCACAGGCAGCGTAGCGCCTGGCGGCAGGCCGGCTCTGGCGAGGGCGTCGAGGGCCACGCGAAGGGAGGGCTTGAGATCCATGACAGAAGGGTCCTGGGCGGCGGTCAGCGGATCCGAGGAAGTCGGTCTACAAGGCGCTCGATGCTGGCCTCGACCACGAGCGTGCGCCGCCCGACCTTGACGGCCTCGAGGTCCCCGGCGTTCACGAGCTCACGGACCTTCGTCCTGCCGAGCCCGAGCCGAGCCCGAGTGTCCTCGAGGGTATTCAAGACGGGGGCGGGAAGTGCCTTCATCGTCGGGTGCCGGTCGCCTGCGATCGGTTGCGAACTGCGGCGATCATCGGCGATGGCTTACGAGCGGTCACCGATCAAAAGTTCGCCCAAGCCGTTGATTTCATTTGGCGCGAGCAATTGGCCGAGCCTCAACCACGTCGAAGGCGGGACGTCGCGCCAGCCAAGGCGGCCGAGGAGGCTCCGCGCATGAGCTCGAGCCCCACTCGTCGCCGAGCTGTTCAGCTGCGCGAGCAGGGCGCCCGATAGAGCGACCCACGTCGCAGACAGCTCCTCGAGCGTCCGCTGCTTCCGTGTCAGCCGGCGGGCCGCCATCTCGTGACGGGCGGGCGCTTTGAAGGCCGCACGAGCCAACACCCAGCCGTCCGCGCGGCGGTGGCTGTACGTCACACGCTGCCCGCGGCCGGGCGCGAACAGCGCCGCGGCGTGGTGCGCCGACGACCAGTTGGAGCGAAGGCCGCCGAACTGCAGGGGCGACGCCTCGCCGGCGAGCTGCATGGCGACCATTCCGGCAAGCGCGAACCTATCGGGATCATCGAAGAAGCCCCGCGAGCAGTCGCCGCGGCTGCGCTTCCGGGTCCGATGATGACGTCTGTCAGCCTCGGCCTCGGCGGCGATGGCCTCGACAATCGGCCGAAGGGAATGGGCGGCGTAGGCCCTCGGCTGGCCAGCGGAAAAGGTTGGCATGTCCTGCCCCTCAGCAAGAGGCAATCATAGAGACTTACTCCGTCCTCTCAGTGGCTTAGCTCATCGGCTGACCGAACTTATCCACAGGCCGAGGGTGCTGAGCCAGATGCCCGGCCGGCCGCTCGTGCTCGGCGGCGAACTTAAGGCGCATGGAACGGAAAGCGCGCTCAGAACTAACGGTCGGGTGCCAAACAGAATTTGTCACTTTCGGACTGAAACGAAACTGCGTTTTAGGTCCGATGAAAAACGCGCAAGGACGGGGACTGCTGGCTGCCGCAGTTGGTTAGCCGGTTGAACGTTCCTTGAGCCCTCCCCCCTCCCTCCTTGCCCGTCTGGCCAGGCATGCCCGCGCGACCTCTGGGCGGGTCGCTGGCAGGCTCGAGTGGCCAAGCGTGAGCGGGAGAGGGTCGCGACGGCACGAACGCCCGCCAGCGGCCAATTCTCACGCGCCTCAGAGCAGGCGGCTGATCCGGCGGATTATGCAGCGCTCAACGTTCTCAGCGCCCTGCGCTTCAAAGGCGGCCTCACTCTGGTCCTTCCCAATCTCTTTGGCCACGCTCGGTCCATAGAGCTTGCGCACAGAGCGTGTGCCGGGAAGGCGCGCTACGAACTCGCCGCTCTTGGTCGCGTATGAGCGCTTGAAGCGGTGCGTCACGCCCCAGCTCTGCGCGACGACCTTGCCGGCGCTGTTGTCGGGCAGCGGGCCGAACTGGCCGGCCGCATTACGAGGCTGGTCGTGCCAGTCGCCTCGCCGCTTCCTGCCACCCTTCACGGGGAAATCCGTGATCGGGAGGCCATGGCCAGTCCCCCGGATGATGTAGAGCTTGTCCCCTGCCAGGCCGCCGCTCGTGTGCGAGTTGATGACGCCTTGGCCTTTCGTGTTCATCTGCGAGCGCAGCGTGCGCCGGATGAGCGTGCGCGTCAGGTCGCCGCCTTCCTTCAGGCCCTCGCGCTCAGCACGCGGCAGTTCATCGGCCAGCGTGGCCAGACGGTGGGCGTAGCGAGCAATTCCACTGTCGACAGTGATGATGACGCGCATGATAGCCTCGCGGAAAGATTGGGCCCCGGCTGGCTAGACCAACCGGGGCCTCAAGCTCGTGTCACCCCGGCATCCCGCCGGCGGCCGCGGCCTGGCCCTTCGCGAAGGTCAGGCAAGAGAAGGCTCCGCGGCAGCCTTCTACGCGGTCGGTAAGAGCAACACCTGCTCGTGATCCGAGACATGACCGAACAGAACGGGAATATCAAGTTCGAAGCCACCGACAACTATGGATCATGCGCCGAAGATGACGGCTGCAGCGGGGCTCTGCTTCGATGGCGGGCGCGCCGGCTAATTCGAGCTTCCTCTCGCTGGCCTGCTACGTTGCCGACGGGCTGCGGCTCGCGGGTTGTTTTGGTGCCCCTTCGCAAGAACAACGTGGCCAATGCATGGCGCTAGCCGTTTTATGAGCCGTATGCCGCGTTCATCATTAACAAGAGCCGCTGGAATTACGGCTGAACCATTTAGAGCGCTCGTGTATTATTCCTTACATAGTTCGCACATGTAGAGAGTAATCCGATGCATGAGCGCCGTTGGAAGCTTCGCGCCGATACGACGATTATGGGCCGGGCCGCCTTCGCCGGGGCCGAGCACGACGTCGACTGCATCGCGTTAAACTTCTCGCCTATCGGGGCCTGCTTGACGTTCCCAGCTGGAACGAGCGTGCCCCGCCACTTCGACCTCGTGCTTGGCCTTGAGCCAGCACCCTCGCCTGTTCGCGTTGTCTGGCGCAGAGCTGAGCGGGTTGGCGTGGCGTTCCAGGATGCCCGGCCTCACGTTCCTGATGTGATCCCCGGCTGAAGCGCCCGCCGGCTCTCATGGGCACGCCGGCGAGGGGCGGGGCGACCGCGTGCGCCTGCGGCGCGAAAGCGGGCGAGCCGGCCCGGCCTTGCGAGCCTCAAGCGCGGGGTGAGGTTCTAAGCGCTCAAGGATTGCCCCACGTATATCCTCTCGTGCCAGGATAAGGCGCGCGGTCGTGCGAGGGCCCAAGGCCTCGCCCGCCGCGCTTCCGGCGCATGCGCAAGAACCCTCATACTGTTCCCTTCATTATGTTCTTATAGAACCCTCGAAATCCTGAGGGTTTAGACCCGCGGAATTTCGAGGGTTTGGACGTCGGTCAAGGGCAGGGCCAAAACCGCTGAAAGTTGAGGGTTTGCCGTACGTTCCAAACCCTCAGCATCCTGAGGGTTTGGAACGGCCCGCCGCCTCATCCTCAGGCAGAGAGCAGAACCGATATTTGTTGCCGTTCCGTTTGCCCCGCTTGAGCTGCACAATGTAGCCGTGCTCGATGAGCGTCTTGATGCAGGCGCGAAGCGTTGTCTCCCTTACGCGTGCCAAATCCATGAGAGTTTTCTGGCTTGGCCAAGCATCACGAGATTTATGATTAACGTGCCGCATAATCCAGTACGCGACCCCAAACGTTGTCGAATTAATTTGATCATCTGATGCAATAGTGTCCAGTATCAGTAGATCAGATTGCGCGATAAACTTGCCTAAGCCATTCTTCGGTTTCTTCGGGCGTGGGGCAAACGGCTCCAACGTGCTCGGCGGTTCGTCGTAACGTTGGTTTTCCGCTTCGGTCGTGGGTTTAGACGTCAAGGGGATCATGCGGCAGTGCCCCCGCTCGATCCGAGTTTGGGCCGCCCGTCGTGGATCCACACAACGCGGGCGACCGCTTTCTCGAGGCGGGCGAGCTCCTCCTCGACGTCGGCACCCGGGACGCCCATGCGGCGCAGCTTGGTGGCAATCGGCCGGAACCGCTTGTCGAGCAGCATGATACGGCACTGGCGTCCGTGGCGGTCGCGCAACGAGATGAAGGCCTGGGCGAGGTCTGCGATGAGCCGGGTGTCCCGGCTGGGCGGGAATGGTAGCAGCACCGCGCGGCCGAGTGCCGGCGGTCCGACGTAGGCCGGGACAAGCTCGCCATCGAGGTTGCGCCGCTCAGGGCGGCGCTTCCTCAAAGGCGTGGGCTCAGCGGCGGGGATGCCATCGAAGAGCGGAAGACCTTTAAGATCATTCATACTGCATCTTCCATCCAGCAGGGCAATATAACATCCCCCTCCAGCGCCGTTTTGGCTTCCATTTATGCTCAGTTGACCTGCTCCTGCGCTTCAATCCATTTGAGAATTGTGCTCCTTCGGGCAGCCATTGTGCCGCCGAGCTTGAATGTCGGTAGGCCATGCTTGTCCGCAGCGTGGTACACGCGGCGGCGATTGCTTTCGGCTAGCTTCTCGTCCCGAGCATCGCCGTAGACGAAGCGGGCGATCTCGTCGGCACCGTGCAGTAGGTCGTCGGCGAGCGTGGGACTGCCCGCCACTTGTTGGCTTGCCATTGGCTTCCTCCTAATGAAGTGTGAACTTACGCTAACTGGCGTAAAGAGCTGGTGCAAGTGTAAACTTGCACCAAAATCTCGTACGGGGTACGAAGCGAAGGCGCCTGAGCGCAGAGGCATGAATGGCAAGCTACGCTTTAGTGGAGACCGCGCTGGCGCGGATGCACGGCGCTGACGCCGAGGCACAAAGAGGTGCGTTTCGCGGGCGAATGAAGCATCTGCAGCGGCTTGGGCTCCCGCTCGGTGAAAAGCCGGGCAAAGGTAAGCGTATAGACTACAGTCGAGAACAGATATGGCAGTTAGCACTGGCTCTCGAATTAAGCCAGTTTGGGCTCGATCCGATCATCATAGTTCGTCTCATAACCGATTTTTGGTCTAAAGTGCTCGAGCCGCACTTTGTGGAGCAATTTGCTGGTAAGAGGCCGAAGGGCACTGCCCTCGTCATCAAGGTTGCACTCATGTCGGCAAGTTGGCGATCAACCGAAGAAAGCATGCAGGGCCTCGTATCCATCGGCTGGCGCGACCAATTTAGCACCGTAGATAGTATAATCAGCCGCAAAAACTCTCGTGCTCTTATCGTAGATGTGTGGGGAGTTCTGCGGAACCTCCAAGAGCAACTCGAGAGCCTATCGGAGGCGTGAATTGGCTTCGATCAGGAAGCGAACGCTGCCAAGCGGCAAGACAGTCTGGCTAGCCGGTTACATGGATGGCAGCGGGAAGAGGCGGTTCAAGCAGTTCGAACGAAAGAGAGATGCCGACGCACATCTGACGAAGGTTAAAGCAGAAGTCGCGGCCGGCACCCATGTGCCGGACCGCGGGGCAAGCACGGTAGATGACGCATATGGACTGCTGATTACGGCCTTAGAAGCCGATCAAGCTGCTGGCGCGACGCTGCACAATTATCGCGTATATTATGGCAATCACGTAAAGCCGTTCCTTGGCCTCCGGCTGCTGCCCAAACTGCACCCAGCAGACGTTGGCGACTGGTTGGAACGGCTGAGGGCCGAGGGCCGCACCGATGATACGTGCCGGCGCGCGCGGATCGTGCTCGGCGCCATCTTCGATGAGGCGATCCGGCGACGCCTTGCGCACACCAATCCCGTCCGATCACTTCGCAGTCGGCGGAAGACCCGGCGCGCTGAGATCCGCGAGGTCGAAGAGACCATTCGGATCCCTGAGCGCGAGGTCGTGCGGGCGATGCTCGCAGCGGCAGCGGACACTGAGGCTCTGTTCCTGATAGCTCGCGAGCGAGGCAGAGAGGGTGCTCGGATCATCGAGGTGCAGCGTGTCTCGGCCGAGCACCCGATCAAAGAGTCGCGTGCTTTCCGCGCGAAGCACCCAGGGCTAGCTGTCGAGACCTTCCGCCCAACCCCATGGCTGCGGCCGCTCTTAGCCACGATGGCCCTCGCAGGCTTGCGGATCGGCGAAGCACGCGGGCTATCCTGGTCGAGCGTTGAACCCGAGCACCTGCAGGTACGAGAGGGGGTCGACCGGTACAACGTCCGAGACACCGTGAAGACAGCGGCCGCACTACGCAGCGTGCCGATAGGACCGCAGCTGGCGACGATTCTGGTGAACTGGCGGGCGAGGACAGCAGGAGAGGGCGGGCTCGTTTTTCCATCAGAGACCGGGACACCAATCGGCTATCCCAATATCGTTAATCGGCAGCTCGGACCGCTGCAGATCGCCCTGGGCATCCTGGCGGCGGACGGCTCGCCGCGCTGGACGGCGCACAGCTTCCGGCATTTCGCCGTGTCGCTCTGGATCGATGAGGGAGCCAAGATCGGGCAGGTCTCGGAATGGGCCGGGCACGAGTCGCCGGAGTTCACGCAGCGGGTCTACGGGCACCTGTTCAAGGCTGGTCGGACGGACCGCCGGGCGGTCACTGCCGGCGAGCTCTCAGTGCTTGGTGCAATCGAGCCGGCAACACCAACGCAACACGGCAACGATAACGCGCTGAAAAACGGCGCATCAGCAACAGCTTAACCGACCGCAGCAGCCGCCTTCTAAGCGGCAGGTCGTAGGTTCGAGCCCTACCGGGGTCGCCAGTCGTCCACCCGCCCGGTCACTGACGGGGCGGGTTTTTTGTTGGAGCAGCGGCCTTCCCGCGTGCAACACGACAGAAGCTGGGCATCAGCTTCAGCCGCGATTACGCATCCCGGCCCTGTCCCCAAGGCCCGGGGAGTCCCGAGCGGTGCCAGCGCGTTCTGCTGAACCCGGGGGCTGACACGTCGGCCGCCGGATCTGGGCTACAGCAGTGGCAGCCCGCGTCAACCCGGGACACCCGGCTGGCAAGCCTGGTGACGGGTACCTAACCGACCCTGTCCATCATGCGGTTGGGCCGCGTTGCGTATCGGCCCATCGCTGGTGAGATCGGACGCTCCCCCGCCCCGTGAACAGATCGGGGCGGGGCCGAGCGGCCGAGGCCCAGCATTCGGCCGCGCAACCAAGCATAGCCGTGCGCGTTCTTGTGGAAGCTGCGCTGTTCGGCGCGTGAAGGCTTCCCCAATGTTACTGATCGCCTCGCTGGTGGCGGGCACATTCGTGCTCGCCGGCTCGTTCTCGCTGATCGCCGTGCTGGCCGACTAGAGCCGCGCCCGATCGCGTTGCGATCGGGCGCGGCTCTAAGCTCTTGGTATGACGCGCGCTCTTACGTTGAACCGGTGTCCACTCCGGCGGAGAGCGCTCTAGCGGCCATCCAGCGAGGGGCCGCCCGAAGTGCCTCCGGTGCCGGGCGGCCCGCTGGTGGGGGTGCCGCCGATGTTCACGCCGGGCGTCGTGCCGGGCACGGGCGTGTTGCTGGGGTTGGCCTCGTTTCCGCGCGTGATCGGCCTGGGGCCGAGATCCCGGGCGCCAGGGGCAACGCCGCCCACCCGGGCCGGTGGCGCGACACCCGTGTTGCCGGCGCCTCCGGTGACCACCTGAGCCACCGCTGTGCCGGCCCAGGCGATGCATAAGGCTCCGGCAAACGCCATCGTGGTGCGGATCATGAAGTCCCCCTGCTGCAACCGCTGCGGCAGGGGAACGGCCGAGGCGGCCCCTGGTTCAAGGCGGTCGAGACCGTGGCCGGCGCGGGGGGCGCTGCCGATCAGCACGCCGGCCGCCACGACCTCTGCCGTTGACATCGTCGTGACCCTGCCCGGCCTGTCGTTCGAGGAGTGGATGCGCGCCCGGGACTGGCGTATCTCCGTTCTGATCGGCTGTTCCATCGCCGCCTGCGCGCCGGACCAGGGTGCGGGTCTCGGTGCCATCCGGCACCGCAGCCTGCGCGCGGGCGGTGTTGATCGTGACGTTCGCTGCGGCGAGAGAGAGGCTGAGGATGATGGACAGGCGCAGTCTTCTGGCGGCGATGGCCCTCGGTGCCGGCGGCCGAGTCCTCGCGCCGCTCCGCGCCGAGGCAGGCGAGACCGTGACCCTGCCCTTCGGCAACGGCGAGCGGCCGCTGGTGGCCTATCCGGGCAAGCGGCCGCTCCTTCAGATGACCGCCCGGCCGCCGCAGCTGGAGACGCCGTTCGCGGTGTTCGACGAGGGTGCCATCACCCCGAACGACGCCTTCTTCGTCCGCTACCACCTCGCCGACATCCCCACCGAGATCGACCGCCAAGCCTATCGCGTCGCGATCCAGGGCCATGTCGAGCGGCCGCTGGAGCTGTCTTTGGCCGATCTCAAGGCCCTGCCGGGGCAGACCGAGATCGCCGCGGTCAACCAGTGCTCGGGCAATTCCCGCGGCTTCTTCGAGCCCCGCATCGCGGGCGGCCAGCTCGCCAACGGTGCCATGGGCTGCGCCCGCTGGACCGGCGTGCCGCTCAAGAGCGCCCTCGATAAGGCCGGCATCAAGGCCGGGGCCGTGCAGGTCTCCTTCGCGGGTCTCGACGGTCCGGTCCTGCCGGAGACGCCGGATTTCGCCAAGGCGCTCCCCCTCGAACACGCCCAGGACGGTGAGGTCATGCTGGCCTGGGGCATGAACGGGCAGGACCTGCCCTGGCTCAACGGCTTCCCCCTGCGCCTCGTCGTGCCGGGCTTCTACGGCACCTACTGGGTCAAGCACCTCAACGCCATCACCGTGCTCGACAAGCCGTTCGACGGCTTCTGGATGACGAGCGCCTACCGCATCCCCGACAACGCCTGCGCCTGCACCGAGCCCGGCAAGGCGCCGGACAAGACCGTGCCGATCGGCCGCTTCAACGTCCGCTCCTTCGTGACCAACCTCGCGGACGGGGCGCAGGTGAAGGCCGGCCGCGTGCCGCTGCGGGGCATCGCGTTCGACGGCGGATCCGGCATCAGGGCGGTGGAGGTCTCCACCGATGACGGGCAGAGCTGGAGCCCGGCCCGGCTCGGCCAGGATCTCGGCCGCTACGCCTTCCGTGTCTGGAACGCCGAGCTCGATCTGGTGCCGGGGCCGCATGCCCTGCGCGTCCGGGCGACCGGAAACGATGGCGGCACCCAGCCGATGGAGCCACGCTGGAATCCGCCCGGCTACATGCGCAACGTGGTCGAGACCACCCGCGTCCAGGCCGCCTGAGGGAGATCGGACATGATCAGGTCCATCCTGCTGCCCGCCGCCGCCCTGGCCGCCCTCATCGGGACGGCCGCCCGCGCCGCGCCCGAGACCTACGCGCTGCCGGAGCCGACCGCGCAATTCCGGGCGCCGTCCGATCCGGGCCACGCGGCGGGCTTCCAGGCTGCGCAGGAGAATTGCATGACCTGCCACGCGGCGGATTATGTCGCCATGCAGCCACCCCGGAAGGGCGCCGCCTTCTGGGACGCGGAGGTCGCCAAGATGGTCAAGGTCTATCACGCCCCGATCGAGGCGCAGCAGGCCAAGGCCATCGCGACCTATCTCGGCGCGACCTACTGAGCGCCGGCTCCGGGCAGGGAGGCTCCCCATGACCGCCAGGATTGCCGGCCGTCTCGCCGCGGCGTCCGACCCCTCGGACCGTACCCGCGGATCCGCCTGGGCCGGGACGGCGGGCAGCCTGTTGCCGGGCCTGCTCCTGTGCGGGGTCATCACCGGGGTGGCACAGGCGCTCCAGGCCGGCGAGGAGAGCCTGACCGGCCATCCCTATGTCGAGGCGCTGGTGCTGGCCATCCTGCTGGGGACGGCCGTGCGTACCGCCTGGGTGCCGGGGGCGCGGTTCAAGGCCGGCATCGCCTTCTCGGCCAAGCAGGTGCTGGAGGTGGCCGTCACCCTGCTCGGCGCCTCGGTGAGCCTCGGGGCGATCGTCGCCTCGGGGCCGGCGCTGCTGGCTGGCATTGTCGGGGCGGTGGCGCTGACCATCCTGGCGAGTTGCGCCATCTGCCGCGCGCTGGGCCTGCCCGTGCGCATGGCGCTCCTCATCGCCTGCGGCAACGCCATCTGCGGCAACTCGGCGATCGCCGCCGTCGCCCCCGTGATCGGCGCCGACAGCCGGGACGTGGCGGCCGCCATCGCGTTCACGGCCGTGCTGGGCGTGCTGATGGTGCTCGGCCTGCCGTTGTTCGTGCCGCTGGCCGGCTTCGGCGAGCATCAGTACGGGGTGCTGGCGGGGCTCACCGTCTACGCGGTGCCGCAGGTGCTGGCCGCGACGGTTCCAGTCGGCCCGCTCGCCACGCAGGTGGGCACGCTGGTCAAGCTCGTGCGGGTGCTGATGCTCGGCCCCGTGGTGGTGGCCCTGTCGCTGATCGCCCCACGCCTGCCGCTGGATGGGGCCGCGGGCAAGGCCGCCCCGGGTCGGCTCGGCTTCTTCAAGCTGGTGCCCTGGTTCATCCTGGGCTTCCTGGCGCTCGCCTCGCTGCGCTCACTGGGGCTGATACCGGATGGCGCCGTCGCGCCGCTGGCCCGGGTCGCCGGCTTCCTCACGATCGTGTCGATGGCGGCTCTGGGACTCGGCGTCGATGTCCGCGTGCTGGCCCAGGTCGGCGGCCGGGTGACGCTGGCGGTCACCGCCTCGCTCCTCGTGCTGCTGGCCATCGCGGTCCTGCTCATCCGCGGTCTCGGGATCGGGTGAGGCCGGCGCCGATCGTCAGTTGTCGGGCGTGAACCGCAGCGTCCCGGCGCGGCGCGTCGGCTGGCCGGTATCGTTCGTGTGGTTGACGCCGTCCATCACCGGCACGGCATGGAACTCGAACGGGCTGACGCCCTCCAGGCAGGCGACGTTGACGGCGTACAGCGTGCTGTCGGAGCGGCGCTGGTGGTGCGTGTAGATCCCGCAACGGGAGCAGAAGTAGTGCTGCGCCGCGCCGGTGTGGAAGCGGTAGCTGGTCAGCAGATCCGCCCCCTGCCGGATCCGGATCCCGCCCGCCTCCGCCATCGCGACGACCGCGCCGCGCATGCGGCAGTAGGAGCAGGTGCAGCGCCGGATCGTCCGGAAGCCGCCGCTGAGCACGACGTCGAAACGCACCGCGCCGCAATGGCACTGGCCGGCGCGCAGGCTCGTGTCGGCATCCATGTCGCCCGACCTCGTGTTCGGCCCCCGGTCCGTGTTTCGACCGTATCGCCGCGGCGCGGAGCCGACAATTCAGAGTTCGTCACGCCTCGTGTGAGCGCAGCGCACACGACACGACAGCGCTGCTGCATGCCACATCCCGCGCGGCAAGGCTCAGGTCGGCTCGCGCGCGAGCCGTGTCCCCTTGGCGATCTGCGAGCGTTGCGTGGCGTAGGCGGGCGCCGTCATCGGGTAATCGGACGGCAGGCCGTAGCGCTGCCGATACTGGTCCGGCGTCAGGCCGTGGGCGGCGAGGTGACGCTTCAGTGTCTTGAGGGAGCGCCCGTCGATGAAGCTCACGATCCGGTCCTGCCGGATCGACCTGCGGATCTCGGCCGGTGTCGGCAATTGAACGGGTGTGGCGACCGCCGCAGGCGGCTTCATGAGGGCGACGAGAGCCACGTGCGTGCTGGCCAGGAGGGGCGGCACGCCGGCCGGCGGAACGGAATTGTTCGACAGGTACGCTGTTACGAGACGGACCGCGAGGGTGTGCAGCTCCTGCCGAAGAGCGTCCTTGAACTGGCTTTCATCAACCGAAACCATATCGACCCCCTCAAAACCCATACAATTGCAGATACTCCTACAATAGGATCTGTCAACGGCGGGACGCCGACGGGCTCGGGGTCTCCAACCCAGCCCCGAAACGCATGACGCGCTCGGGCCACCGGTGCGAGGCCCGGACAGTGTCGGAGGAGGGAAGGCGGTGGACGTGGAGTCTTCGGCGCGCGCGGCTTTCATCCACTCTGTCTTCGTGGTCCAATACGGTCCCACATCTCGGAGAAGTCTTCAGGGAATGGGTTCGCTGTCCTTGCGTCGAGAGCCCTGGGGCGGGGCCGCGAGCCGCGCCGCCGGGAGAAGGGCCG
>Ga0164296_1003273_pt1 | contig 15377 bp, 15 predicted proteins | sample GEODES057metaG_FD_113533 | JGI IMG/M metagenome (GOLD analysis project Ga0164296, IMG submission 113533) | Dystrophic lake water microbial communities from Trout Bog Lake, Wisconsin, USA - GEODES057 metaG | ecosystem: Environmental > Aquatic > Freshwater > Lake | place: USA: Trout Bog Lake... | reverse complement strand
TGATCCATAAGTTCCTGCTGTTACTCCAGAATTAGCAATTGCAATCGTTACTGGAGCTGAACCATTAAATGATGTTCCAGAAAGCCCCGTTCCAATTGTCAAAGTGCTCGTGGTGCTTGCAGTGACAGTTGTTGATCCACCTAAACTGACAGAGTTTCCATTGATTGTGATGGAACTATTTGCAAGTTGAGCATTGGTAACGTTACCACTTAAAGATGTAGTCGGAATGGTCGTTGAAGACGTCATTGCCCCCGTTCCATTGCCGTAAACATATCCAGATAGCGTTGCGGCACCCGTACCGCCATTCGCCGCATTTAGCGTACCGCTAAGTACAATATTTCCGTTAGTCGGAGTAGAAGGAGAAAGACCAGTCGTGCCCGCGCTGAAGGTAACTACCCCGCCGGATAGCGAAAACGTCCTCCAAGTACCCCCGGAGTACCCTTCGAATACGGTCGTGTCGGTGTTGAACCGCATCATACCGTTTTGGCCAACACCTTGCTGTGCTGTGGAGCCTTGTGGCAATGTAACGGCTTGTGTTCCGGGCAGGATGGGATTAGTTGCAATGGCAAAAGTAGGTGTTCCGACACCATTTGGATTTGCGATCGTGATCTGGTTAGTCGTCCCGGCCATGGTAAAGGTCGAAATAGCGCTTCCGGTGGTGGATAAAATGCCCGTTCCACTTACTCCGGCGAGCGATGAGACTATTCCGGTGAGTGTGATTGTAGGATTTCCGGCAGATCCATTAGCGTTGCTGATGCTCAGACCGTTTCCCGATACTGCAATGCTTCGCGCGACCATTGTGGTCCCCGTGGATTTGACGGCAAACCCGTTGCCCATGGCCTCCAAAGATCCGCTAGCACCATTTAAAGATATCGTGTAAGGCCCTTGAGCTCCTCCGTCGGTGAGTCCAAGGCCAGTAGAGGCCGCCAAATATCGGGCATTCGATAAACCACTAGTGGACCCAGTAACGAGAAATGTGTAAGGTAAGCTCGGGGAATTCGCGATCGCCCCAGTGGTGACGTGCACGGTTACCCCGTTTTGCACCACGGGTACGAGTTCGGTCCCAGTGACCGTTCCACCGGCGGGTAATTGGGTTATCGTTACATTTGCCATGATTAGGGACTCAGGTTATCCAGATTTCCATTGTCTTCGGGGATTTGCGTGTTTTGCTCGGGAGAGATCTCGTAGTTTCCGTACGGCCCCGTAATTATAGCATCCGGATTGGTAGCTACGGAAGTATCTGGTCGTGGAAAGCGAATTGTGATTTTCTCAGTCTGCCGAGCGGGTAGTCGGTAGGGATCAAACTGGTCCGCGCACCCCTCGTTGCATACTTGAAGCCCCGGAAAATTGGGGTCTCGGCGCATCACCGAATGCGCGCGTTTCATACGACACCGGTCGCATATCGCAATGGCGATATCTGAATTACCTCGGGTGTCGAGAAACAGTGGCATCGGCTACCTCGTATATACTGCGATGTTAGGTGCGAAATAAATCGGTGACTTATCGCGTTCCTCTTGCTCGGCAAGCATCAGGTATTTCTCGGCTTGAGCTTCTAGATACTGTATCTTCGCTAGGTCCACACCGGGCAATTCTTGCGCCATCTGGTGCGCGAGCATACATTGGACCGCCAAGTACCACCTCTGAGGTATTTCTATCTGCCCGGAAAGTGCTCCGACATCCTGTATATACCGCGAGTACCACACCGTCATCTGAATAAATGGGTCGGATGGAGTGGGCCACAAGTACATCGTGGGCTGATTAATAGTACGATCAAACCAGAATTGATACGGTTGATTAGCAGTAAAATTCTTATTGGGTAAGTTGGTATAGTCGTCGCGGTTCAGACGGGCCATCTGAATCTCGGTGCTATTATTACCCACATAGAATTCACGAAGCGCAAGGGTGGTACCTCCCGTGGCCCGGACGCGGTATCCGATACAGTTCTGCCCGGGGTCGATATCGTACCATAGCCACTGCATATCGGTGACGGTTACCGTGCCTATATTGTACAGGGTGTTCCACGTGGATCCATCAGCGGAATATTCCAGAATCAGGTTCCAAGATGCACTGCCGCCGCCGGAGACGTATGGTAGGATACCAATCGAACCCGCGTAGACTGGGTTACCGGTTCCATAGTTCACCGAGATATTACCGTTGGGCGAAGACTGCTGAGTGTAGGTGGTTACATTACCATCAAACGCCAGTGCCGCGTTGCCGCCATCGGATGAACCGTCGCCACCAGAGGGACGATTGAGACGCCGGTAAAGGACATTTAATGCATCGATAGCACCGACTGGCAAAGGGTAGATATACTGGTCAGCGTTAAGGCCAATAACTTTCTTTTCGATTGCCCAGTAGTTGATACCGATATTGGCTAGATTAGAGAGGACATAGTACAGGCTTTCTTTAGCCGAGTTAATTTGCTCGTCCGTCAGCTCTTCCGCGAGTTTGCCCGCACGGCGAGCACCGTGGTCGATCAGGTCTTGAACGCTGATTACGGTTTGGCCTACAGTACCCGATGTGCTCATGTTACCATCCTGGACAATTCCAACGTTTCATCGAAGCTCGTGCCCGACTACCCTTTTCGCTTTTCCTTGCTACTGGGCCCATTCGAGCGCAAAACGAATCGCGTCTCGCGCCACCTTCGGGCTGTGGGGCTTTAAGATGCGAACCTGTAGCCGCATTATACTTGGCCCGCCCTTTCGCTGTCAACCCCGCGCCCTGTTTAGCAGGAAGCTTTTCACCCCGGCCAATGGCTAGACTGGGGTTCTTCATTTAAAACCCGGGACACTTAGGATTATGGTCGCAGGTGGACATCTTGCAAGTCTCGCCACCGCGCTTGAATTTGTGCGCTTTTTTGTCGGCTTCTACAAAATGCTTACCTACTGATGGCGCGATGTCCACTTTTTTAGCGAACTTGGGTGAATGCGCAATGGCTTCCATGAACGCGTGCTGTTTTTTTGAATGACTTGGCATGATTAGGTTCCTACTCCAGTAACGGTGTTATTTGCTTGAATCAACTTACCATTTACGACCAAACCCGCTCCAATAGTACCAGAGCTTGCTTTCAATTGAAATTGAAGATCAGTTTTTTGGGTATATTTAAAAGGATTGGGTCTTGTGATAGTAAAGATTGATACAAAAGGTTGTTGCAATACGCTTAATGTAACACCAGTCACATTATTTGTGGCTTGCACGTTATAAGTGACTATCACACTACTTGTATAGCTGTTGCTAGTGTTGATTTCAACTTGGTCTAAATAAAAATCATAATTTGCAGGCACGCTGTACCAAGCATTTTGACTTTTACCAATACCTACGTTGATTTGACCGTAAGTGGTAGTACTCACTTTAATTGTAATCTGACCTACATTGGTAGTCTGACCAGATGCAGGAGCAGTTAAAAATAAATTATTAATCCTCAAATAACTATTCACGGTGGTTGTTCCACCCGTTGCGATGGTTACTGTTTCTTGTATTTGATTCCAGTTCGCATCTAATCCAACTACAAGAACTGTAGCTCCGTTGTCAGTAGCAGAATTACTTGCTACCGTCATGGTTGATGCTGATGCAGGAAAAACATACGCAGATGCATTTTCCCAAACTGCAATTGATGTAGTACCGACAGAAGGTTGATACCCAAAAATACTTACTGTGCTATGACCATAAATTTGACCACGAGCTACTTGCAAATCAAACGGCTCGTAGGCCCCCATGCGCGTGACTGAAGAAACGATACCGTTACTCATGATTTATTCCTTAAAGAGCGAGGGCCGAAGCCCCCGCGATTCTTAAACCCGGCCGCCTTTTTTGAAGGTCCCGGATAATGCAGTAATAGCTACTGGTGGCGTAGGCTTTTTATGGCCTTGGGGCATTGCCACGGCACGGCCGGAATCGACCTTACCGCCCGTGGCGTAGTGCTTTTTTGCGTGATGACCACCATGCTTGAAGCCACCGGCATTGGACTCGCGAACTTCACCAGTCTTCTTGCCTACGACTCCTGCGGGAGTACCAACCACGTTACCATTCACGCCGCCACCGGGGACGGAATGACTGGGCATGTGGATACCATCTACTGCGCCACCATCTTTGTAAGCGCCACCTTCGCACATTTTGAGATGGTGTCTATGCATCTTCATGTGGTGAGCAGAACCACCCTTTGCATGGTGTTGCTTGAGGTGATGGATCGCTTGCATCATGTGGTGATGAGCATCATGGTGCGATGCCTTGTGGTGACCACCCTTTTTGAACCCACCGGCATTGGACTCGTGAATCTCTCCAGTACCATGAGCGGTATCGGGTTTAGCCTCTACGACTTTGGTATTCTCGAATTCACCTACACGACCACCCGCTTTAAATGCGTGGTGCTTGTGGTGTCCACCCTTCTTGTAACCACCGGCGTTTATCTCGTGGATATCTCCAGTGCCGTGCGCGGTGTCCTTTTTGGTGGTGTCCATTTTAGTGTTGACGAATTTACCAACGCCGCCCTTTAGTGTAGTGCGTGTTTCGGCTTTATCGATCATACCACCGTCGGCTTTGTGATGGACTTTTCCGCCCTTCTTCAAACCATGGTGAGCTTTTGAAGCTGTCTGATGCTCGTGATGCTTAAGCTCTTTCTCGATCTTCTTCATCTCGTGCATTTCGGCTTTGTGCTCTGCACCGCCTTCAGCGTGGTGCTTGTGGTGTCCGCCTTTTTTCATCATTGGGCGGGCAGTCATTGGAGCAGGAGCGGCGCCAATCATTGGGCGACGACGTGTGGCCACGGCTTTTGCGGCACCGGGATTGCCCATTGCGGGGCGAGCGATTCCGGGAGCACCGGCAAGAGCGCCCATAATGCCGCCATCCATCATATGATGCATGGGCTTGTGGCCATGGTGCTCTTTACCTTCGTGCTTGCGATTGACGTGTCCACCCTTTTTGAGCTTGAGTTCAACTGTGGGCTCGGTGGTCATCATTTTGACCATTGGTTTGAATTCGGCCATGATTTAAGCTCCTTTAAGCTTGGGTAACGCCGAGCGCACCTGTGCGCGTAGCATTGGGACCGGAAGCGATTGCAGGTACTGCAATGGCGCACACCAAACGCTTAGTGCCATCAGTAGCACTAGAAGGCTTGTATGTGCCGCGTACATCACCGGTGGTGGATGAAGCTGTCGCAGTTATAGCGGCGGCAAATGTTCCGGCATCGTTATCTAGTGTGTTATTCCACACGTTGCTGATCAAATAGCCGGCGTCGATAACGCGCACTGGAAATCCAATAACATCGCTAGTGCCGATTACGCAAGCAGTGGCTGAACCGGCAATAGTAGCGCCAGAGACCTGGTAGAAAGCTTTTTTACCGAATACCGCGGTACCGGCAATTGCAACTGTGATCGTCTCAGTCATTGCTTGGCCGTAGTAGTCGTAGCCACTAACGGTAAAAGCACGAGCTGTGGTCGAACAGTTGACTTGCAATGCACGGGGTACGTCCAACTGGATAACTGTAGTACCATCGTTACGCACGACAGATGTAGTTGAAGTGCCGGCAGTCAAAGTGATTGCACCCGCGCCAGATGCGGTTTGCGATGCGGCCACATTGGCTGTTTGCAATGTTTGTGGGATTGTGTCCCAAATATAGACGCGACCAAGAGGACCGACGCCCAAAGACACTGGGGAGGGATCACCGAGGAGTGCGTTACCACTGGCGTACATGGTTGTGGCCGAAGAAACGGTAGACGAAGCACTCAATGTGTAAGTGTTCTGTCCACTTGAATTCTGGCCTGCATATGCAGTGATGTAAGTGCCCGCTGTGACGCTAGATCCAGTGATGTACTGGCCGACGACCAATGTATCACCCGAAAGCGCGTTCACTACGGTAAGTGTAGTAGATGCGATCGTAGCAGAAATTACTGACGTCGCGGCTTGTGGACCCGTACCCATGTACGTAGTACCGTTACCTAAAAACAGGTCATCTGAAAATTGAGGCATTGTCTTTCTCCTTGAAAAGCTTAGACAAATTGTAAGTGCGGGGGTTTAAGGCACCCCCGCAAAACCTTTTAGACGCCTGCTGTACCGTACATGGCACGAGGATCTGTAAAACCAACGTCGTAACGCTCTGTCGCTTTGTAACGCATAGAGTCAGTTTCGAAATCGCCTTCCATGGTCTTCTCCAGAGCGCGGCGCATTAAGAGCTTCATGCCCTCAGGAGCGTCGGTCTGAACCCACCATGCTGATGCGGATGTCAAACGTGACAACACTGCGGCGCCTTCATCGAGCAAACCAATGGATTTCACTGGGTTGATATCGTTGTTAGCGGTACCGGTGCGGAGCACTGATTTGAGCAACACTTCGGCTTGGAAAATGTTACCTGGAGCCACCACCAACTGGCGGGGAACCAAGCGAATTTTCTTACCGTTGTTGTCCACTGCTTGACGAATTTGAATCAACATCTGTTCGAGAGATGTCTGAGACAAGTTAGCGGCTGTGGATAACTGGTTACTAAATGTGCCGTTCACGATTGGGTGAGATGTGCTAATCAAAGGCACGCCGTCACCACCGGGATAGGAGCTGTTGAAAGCAACGTTTAAAACGTTAGCTGACAATGTCTCTTTAGTCTCGATGAGTGATTGCGCCAAATGCTTAGCGTACACCTGACCAATACGGATGTGGTCACCATCTTCCACCAAGACTTTTGTCAATGCAAACGCAAGTCCATAGACTTGGTAAACATAGCGCTTGAGGAAGAGTACACCACCTTGCTGATAGGTAACGGGAGTACCATCAGGCAAAGCAGGTGCGGCGCCAAATCCATACAGGACGGGCTCTTCGTGGTAGTTACGTGGAATACCATTTTCCTCACGGAAAACGCGGCTCCACTCGTCTTTACGTTGGTCGTACACACCATCGAAGCATTCGTTGAGAATAGGTTCAACAATACTTCTAAAGTCCGTACTTCGCATTGGTGCGGCCATGGTCTAACCTCCTTATGCAAATGCAGTAAATGCACCAAACATCTGGCCGTAGGCGACTACAGCACGGACGATGGTATACGCATCACCCCAAGCATTTCCTGCATAGGGGGCCAAATCAACGATTCTCATCTGTCCTTGTGTTGAATTTCCGACCAAAGAGGCGGACAATGTGCACTGGGACAAACCAGTCGTGGTAGAACCTGCGGCTAGATTCGCTGTAGTGAAGTTAGCTTCGTTACCGATAGCTGTCTGCGCTACTGAACCGTCTGCCTGGATTTCGTACACGATGTTTTGATCATTGTAGAAATAAGCGACGCATGATCCAGTGATATAGCTCGTGTTAGCGGGCCAATAGTTGGATACACGACGACGACCTGTTGTATCTGTCCACTCAACGCCATCAAAAGCGCCAACGAAAGCTTCAGTACCTGTCACGGGGGCAATTACGCCACCACTAGCCACGTACTTGACTGGTTGACCCTTGAGAATGGCAGTATTGTATGCAGAAGGAATGCCACCGGCTAAGGCCTGTGCGCGATCCAAACCAGAAGGATGGAACGCAGGGCGCATGCCGAATGGAGCACTAGTTGCTGACATAGTTGATTCTCCAATTCAAGTTCATGATCCGTTAGGTAAATACCGGAACGGGCTTGTGTTGTGCCAGTGAATCCAATCCGTCGCCTTCCACCTGACCTAAGCGTCTTCCGTTACTGTCTTTTGCACCCTGTAAGTTCTCAACCTGTACACGGATTTTGTCCGCTTCATCTTGAGGAGCATAATGGTGCAATTCTGCCATAATGTCTTGGTAGACATCGATTGGCATTTTGTACAGTATCATCTCGTTACACGCAATTTGTCCTACGAATTCACCGGCTTTCACTTTGTAGTTTTCAAAGCCTGGAACTTCTTCGGGTCGCACGAGCTCATAACCCATGCGCAAACGCTTATGTATCGGATCGTAAGAGTTAGTAGATGAGAGCCAACAGACGTGAAAGCCTGGTATCTCGGGGGGTGAGGGTAACGACTCTTGTACCCACTCGTTCCGGAACATCCTACGACGCTCCTGCGTACTCGCCAGTGTATCGATTGCGGCACCACGATTGCTATCTTGCATTGCGCGAGATTCGCGGCCTCCGGCATTCAGATCCTTTTTTAATCTATCGTCTTTCATTATCTGCCTCCGTTCATTCTGTCGTATTCTGCATACTTACGAATCATACGATTCCGCTCTTCGATGTTATCCCATCGTCCTGCTTCTTTGATCGCTCTTACACGATCAGGAGAGAGCCTGAACTCGTTTCCACGAGTTGTAGCCATTGCTTCCCTACCTGTACTTGTAATCACGGATCGAGGCCTTCCATTACTTGACGACCGATTGTCGTTGGATACATTATAACGGTGGGGCAGGTATTTTGTCAATCTATTATCCAATTCATCCCAGTACTCGGGGGATTTCGGATCCCATCCTTCGGCCACCAAGGACTTGTCGACACGGGTCGCGATCTCGCTGTCCATATCGTTACCATTGGGGTCGTACCAGTCGTTCCTGGCCATCCAGTCGCTCGCGTTCCGCTTGAGGATCGGGTCGACTGATTGGGGAATATTCTGGCTTTGGGGCTCAGCTACCGCTTTGCGCTTGAGGGCTTCGAACGCTTCGACTTGACGTCTCGCCTCGTACCATGCCTCATTCGCATCCGCTAGTGCCGCACCGTCTGCCATCTCGGTGGCTTCCTTGATCTTCATCTTGGACCACTGGAGTTTTACTTGTGCATCCTCGATCGCCTTGTCCAAGCGTGCGAGGTCGGAACCCGCGGTACGCTTTTCGAGAACCGCCAGACGCTCGGCCATCTGCTCATTTTGGCGCTTTAGCGCGTTGATCAAGTGGTTCGATTCCTGGGTTTTGGCACGGGTGAGCTTTTTCTTGAGATGACGCTCTTCACGACGAGCGGCTCGAATCGCTTCGCGCTCAGGATCTATATCACCGGAGCTATTACCGCCGTCATTGTGGCCTTCGTCGTGATCGTCATCATCATCGTGTTGGTTTTGTGGACCTTCACCTTCAGGCAATTGGACTACAGCTGAGCCGTCAGCATCCTCTTGCACTTGAAGTTCGAGTTTATCAGTTGATGTCATAGGAATGCCTTCACTTTCAATGGATCACCTGTAACTTTCGCAATTACTTCGTGATCGTTAAACACACTAAATAGTGCCACTTCGCCCAACGCGGGGTCTCCGTACACTACTTCCCATCGATCGCCGCCCCACTTGGGCATACGAACGTAGTCTCCCACATCAACCCAATTGCCTTCGGGCCAGGGTTCAAGGGTATCGCGCTTTTTGAAAGCAAGCGGTCCAACGGCCACGATCTTCGCGACTTGGTTATTCCACTTTTCGGTTTCCATAGTCTCTTCGACTAGAACGATTCCAGATTCGGTCATGGTCTTCTTAGTCGCTCTCCACTGGACTAAGATTCTACCGCCAACTGGGACTGCTCCGGGGTCAACTGCGGGAAATGCTTCTCGCAACGCGGCTTCATTCGAAGCTACCGGTTTAATGTCGCTCATCAATTGTCCTTTTCATTTAGAAGGTCATTAAGTAAATCCAGAGCTTTTGCAAGCCCTTGGTGCTGTCCTACCAATCTCTGGTAGGTCTCGAAGTTAACGACAAAGCCATTAACTATCGATTCCGTTATCGTCGCTTGTTCAGCTTTTATTGCACCGATTAAATCGCTGACGACGTTCATTTTTTCTTGGCGTGGGCTAGACCGCCCTCGCGATGGTGATGCTTAGGTGCTTTATGGTGCTTAGCGGGCACGTGACCGCCATCTTTGGCACCGTATGATGTCCCATCAATATGGGAGCCCATAGCAATACGTTTCTTTTGACGGACGAATTGTCCCATTTGTTCTGCATCAGTGGTCATAGTGGTTCTCCTAGGGTTCGTTGTGCGCTTGCTTGCGCGGCCATTGCAGTTTTCTCCTGCTCATTTTGCAGAGCGATCGCGTTGTGCGTCAGTTCTGCCGTTTTGATACGCTCTTCGGTCAAGTTATCATTCGCATTAAGCGCGATGTCGATCTGGTGTGCCAAGTTATCGTTCAGCGCCTGATTCTGTACCTTCTTGCTTTCAATCGCAATATCGGCTTGGTCACGCTGAGCACGACGCTGAGTCTCGGCCATCGATGTCTGCAGTATCACCTGATCGCTCGGATCCATCGGTGGTGTGGGTGCGTTCTGCTTGGCTAACTGCATCAACTGCTGAACGCCCGGCAAGACCCTTGCAAATGCCGCTTGCGCGTCCTGCGACACATGCTGAGAGGCCAATGCGAATAGCTTATCGATTTCGCCAGTGAGCTTGGGACTGTCGTAGTTCGCCACGGGTTTACCAAGCGCTTTTTCGACATATCCGTTGGTGGTCTGCAAATACCAGAGCATCATGTGCTGTTTTATGTGCTCAAGCTCCACAGGTAGCAAAGTACCCGCAAACATGGGATTGGATCCGAACATGGGGTGCAAGCAGAAATCCATGTGCGATTGAATGTGTGCCAAGTGATTCTGGTGTGGGTATGCAAATGCTTGCTGACCCATCGCCATTGCCGCATTCTCCTCGCCCGCATTCATCTCTTTGGGCTCCGGTGCATTGGGGATCAATTCGGAGATGTTAGGCACCTTCATCTGGCGAAGCGCGCGGGTTACGACTGCACGACGATCGAAAAGATCGGGGTACTTATCCATAAACGCCATCGTCGCCTGCGTCTGCGCCATTCTCTGCGTTTCCGAGAAGATGTGCGGGTCGCTCACTGGGAGCACATCATTGTATTTCGCGAAATCGTCGGGTTCCACACCAAGATCTTGGACCGCATCGCCCAATCGCATCTCGTGCAGATACCACCGGTTGATGCGTTGCAAGACCTTGAATACGCGTTTCTGCGATTCGTGCAGACGTGCGTGAATAGCCGAGAATACTGCGGCACCTTGCTCAATCAACGCTTGGGTGGTTCCGACTGGCGCGTTGGAGGTCACATCCGCAATTTTCTCCTCGCTTGTAGTCACGACACCTTTGGCCGCTTGATCGAGCCACCCAAGAAGCTCAAAAAGCACTGGATTCGGCGGGTTAAATGGCATCGGCATCGCCACCTTGCGAATGTCGTCGATTCCTGGAGCCGCCTCGATTTCGGTCACCTGAGTCACTTCGATTTGTGGTGACTGGCCAGAGACCTTCGCGCCTTTGAGCTTGATCATCGTCGCGGCATTGTTGATGTGCGCCGTATCTAGTAACGCACGTAGCGCTCCGGTAAGGGCGGCGGACAATCCACCAATGAGATGAGGGAGACCAATCGCATATGCGCCACGCCATGGGATAAACTTGAATTCAATAAGATGATCAAGTTTTGCCATTGCTTCATCGCCCTTCTCCCAGTTACGATAGAGGCCCACGACTTCGCTCGTGTCCTCATCGATCATCAAAATGTAGGGCGCATTATCGCCTTTGGTGAATGAGTCCTCATCAAGTGACATGAAAACATACGAGTGATACACGCGACGAGTGCCATCGATATTCTGGTTAAACTTTTTGCCCTCGATTTTCTCGTTCGCTTTTTCCGTCCGAGTGATCTCGGGTTCCATCACGGTGCGGATGATCTCCACGTCACGATACAAACCAGATGCAATGCGATCCTCGAATGTCTGCTGAGTGATGTCCTGCTGATGCGTGACGCGCTGTGCGGTGTAGAAGTTACCCGCGGCAAATGGTAGTAGCACATCATCGATTGGCACGAATTCAGCGCAAGGGCGCTTTTTGTGCTCGTCGTACCACAACTGCAAGTATTGAGACCCGCCGAGTGGGAGCTGTGTAAGCATCTGCTCCTCTTCGTCGCGGAATTCCTCGATCTGCTCGGTGAGTTGCCAGTTCATGAAATCGCGTTTGCGCTCTGCACGCATTTCGGCTTCTTCGTCTTTATCGCCGATTAGGTTTGTGCGCACAGGTCCATCAGGTGGGAACAGTTCTTTAATCGCACGCGACTCAAAATCCACGCATCCTTCGGCCATCGCGGGATGCACGACTTTACTCGCACCTTGGAAATTCGCACCACCGGGGGCGTCGTCGCCCATACCAGTGCGGCGCAAGCCCTCTTCGTATTTTTTGTCTCGATCCTCGCGAGCCTGCCGATCCTTCTCGAACAATTCGAGGTACTTCATGCCGAGCTTGCTCAACTCCCAAGGGTCGAGTTCCTCGGCCATGTTGGAGTAGAAATCTGGGTCCTTATCCGGACCTTCAGTATCGGGAAGTCTTACGATCGCCGATCCATCGGGTTGCTCTTCCACATCGGTGAAATCGTCATCCAAGTCGATGCTGTAGCCCTCTTCATCTTCGGGTCCTGGCGTGTAACCCGTCTGGGGTTGTGGCATTACGGTTGTAGTCATTGTGTTTAATCCTCAAATCCGTAATCAGAAAAATCTCGTGCGGCTTCTTTAAGCTCATCGTACTTTGTGGGATCAGCTGTGCGAATGTCGCGCATAGGCCCACGCATAGACATCGGATTTTTGAGATCAGTGTTTAAAAAATTGCCCATTACCTGCGCCGGTCCCATAGGCTCGTCAATCACTACTGAGTAAGGATCACGGATCGAAGGCTCCATGTAGTAGATGTCATTCTCATCGATGTGCGGCATGTAATGACGAATGTAATCAAGTGTTGCATCCTCATTCAAACCCATCTTAATCGCATGAGCGATTAATCCTTGAATCGACACAGGTGGTAAAGAGGACACTGCATTCATGGCCTCCGGTGCTACGTGTTGCATGATATTGGGTGCGAGCCCTTGCGCCATTTCACCCGTGATTCCCGGTAGTGCACCTTGAATCGCCTGGCTTGCGGCAGATCGCAGGATCGAACGACGCGAGGTTGGTGTTTCAGCTAGTGATTCAATCGTCGATTTTTGGCCACCGGGCACGATCTCAGTTGTCTTTTGCACGACTTTGGGCGCCTTGTCTATATCGCCATGCAGAGTCATCGGAAAATCCTTGGGCGGTGTGATTGGTCCCATGCCGAGAATCGAGCGTCGTCCGAGGTCCGGCTTGTCCGTTACCTTCACGCCCTTTTTCATTAACTCTTCGGCCATCTCTTGGATCGATTTGCGAAGTCCACCACCCGCATAGCCGTTGACCGATTCAATCGCGGCCTTTTGCATCTCGGGCGTGGGGAATCGCATTTTAAAATCTTGATAGTCCAGTATCGCTTTGCCTTGCTGTTCGTACGGGTTTGGTGCACGATAATTGCGTTGCGGAATCGCGGTGCCCATATTTTGGTAAAAATTCGCAGGACCATGCATTGCACGGAGCTTGGCGTCTTCGTCGGGGTTAAGATCTTTCGAGTACGCGGCAAAGGACGCAGGGATCGAGCCCTTGAACGAAGTCAGCAATGTGGCTATGTCCATTGGACCGAAGAAATCTTCATTGTGCACAGCACCTCCTTCGGCATACGCCTTAGAACCGGGAAATAACACGAGTGCATCACCACGCTCAGCACCAGAATTTGCACCTTGGCCCATGCTCACATCACCGGCCACCGCGCTATCGTACCCACGACTTTGCAACTCACGAATCATCTCATTAATTAGGGCGGGATCATGCAAATTATTATCGAAAGCACTGGCCGGAGTGTAACCGTATTTTTCGTTTTCGGGTACATAACGGCGAGCAACGGCGTTCACCAAACGTTCGGGTGCCGGCGTTTGCACATTTGGGTGCAATTCCTGTAGCGTACTTCCCGGATTGCGTGATTCATCAACGTACGACGCCGCAAGCCGCTTGTTGGGCGACAGATAAAGCGGTTGCATTACATCATCGCCTTTGCGATAAGTACCGCCATGAAAAAGTGTCTCTTTGAGAATCTTGCGTGCGCGACCTAATGGACCCGCTTCAGATTCCGTTGGGGTCAAAGCCATAACACCGGCCGCGGCGGCGCGACCAAGTTTACCATAGGGTGTGAGCATCATGGCTACATCCAGTGGGTCATGCGGAATAAACAGCGTGTCAATGATCTCATCGCCAATGTCGGACTTGCCACGCCGCACGGGCTTCATCTGAGGGAACACGCCAAAAGCCGCTTGGTCATCATTGGGCATAAGGGTTCTCCCTGCGCGTCCTGTACTCGTCGTCCACGTAATCGTTGTCGGGAGCCACTGGATCAATGTTGAGAAACGACATATCGCGTAGCAAGCGCAATGCTTGTGTGCAAGTGTCGGTGAGATCGTCGCGTTGTGCCTCGGGGAATGAGCAGATCTGGCTCACGAACGGTTCTGCCCAATCGCGTGGTTGGCCACGATGCACGAGTGATTCGGGCACGTAGACACGACCGTGTGCAATGATGTTGGCCACCAGATGCAAGCGTTGCACCTTGTCGGCACGCCCTGGATTGTACGCGCGAACGGGAATGTCGGCACGTTGCAAGTCCTGGATGATCGAAATACCTGATGCTTTGTCCTCGACTAGCACGAGGTCCACCTTCTTACCGGGCTCGCCGTAGATAGAGCCGTACTCTTCAACGATTTTTGGGCGCAAGTCTGGGTATGTGAGGAAGTCCTCCCAACAATCAATGAGCATCGCACAAAGCGGGCGGTCATCGTTTGGTCTGAAGATGCCCCACACGGTGCAAGCGGTTGGATCGTTTTGAGTCTTTTCAGTGTACGCACAGTCGTAGCTTTGCAAAATGTAGATAAACTCGGGTAGAGCGCGATCGGCGTCCCACAGCTTGAACCATTCGCGTTTGACGATACCGTAGTCTTCCGGATCGATGACCTCGGCGTACAGCTCCTGCCGCCCAATGCGCGTGCCCTCGTACTGCGCAATGATCTCGTCGCGGAACGTGGGTGCAAGGTTATTAAAATTTTCGTGTGTGGTGCCAGAGGTGACGAACACGCGCTCGTCCTCCATCAAGCGGCGCACAATAGGGATGGGCTTGGGTGTTGTGGTCACCACGCCGCGGGGGCGCTGACCAAGACGCAGGCCGAACATGAGGTTGGACCACATATCCTCGGCATTGCGGAATTTAGCGAGTTCGTCCACCCAAAACAGATCGTGCTGTGGACCACGCAAGGTCTCGGGGTCGTTGTCCGAGTAGATCGTGGCTATTGCGCCATTTGACCACTCAATGCGGCGCTTGGATGGCACGAATGTGGGTTTGCATTTGGGATGCGAAATGGCCAGGATGCCCGATTCGCCCTCGATCATCACGTCGCGCGCATCGCCCGCATCTTCAGCGATCAGTGCAATGCGAGACGCCAAGCCATTTTCAACGTAGAAGCGCACGAATTCGGCGCCGCAACGGGTTTTGCCCCACCCGCGTCCTGCGAGGATGAGCCACGTGGTCCAACTGTCGTCGTGCAGTGGGATCATCTGGTTGGCGCGAGCCCACGTCGACCAATCGTAGTAC
>Ga0164296_1003269_pt1 | contig 15390 bp, 24 predicted proteins | sample GEODES057metaG_FD_113533 | JGI IMG/M metagenome (GOLD analysis project Ga0164296, IMG submission 113533) | Dystrophic lake water microbial communities from Trout Bog Lake, Wisconsin, USA - GEODES057 metaG | ecosystem: Environmental > Aquatic > Freshwater > Lake | place: USA: Trout Bog Lake... | reverse complement strand
CAGGGGTCTTTACTGCACCCGTGGCTGGCCTATATCAATTAAATCTTGTTTGCCGTGTGGCAAATAATACTTCACCAAGCGCACAGGCCATTGTTATCAAAAACTATGGGTCAGGCAATGTAAATCAAGTCATGTGGGAATCAGCTACCAACCCTACTATTAATCATTTTGGTGTTGGCACGGTATCAAAACTGGCAGCAGGAGACACGCTTACACTTAAAGTAACTGTTGGTTCACTTATTTTTGATAGCAACGACAACTGGTCAGTGGCGTTCTTAGGCTAACATGATTATACAGGGTGTAAATCTCATTGGTGGCACAGTACTAGATGGTGGCGTCATGCCCACTGGTCTGGTTGTATATCTTGATGCTAATAATACTGCCAGCTATCCTGGCACAGGAACTACCTTGAACGACTTATCAGGCAATGGCTATACTCACACCCTAAGCAACAGCAATCTTTATACCACACTCAGTGGTGTTAAATGTTTTAACTGTAGCGCCACAGGTCAGGTTATCTTGGCCAATTCAACTACAATACAAATACCCACAAACTTTACCTACATCAGCTGGACTAGAGTAAGAGCATCGACATCAGGTTTTAGAACTTTGCTCAGGGCTTACAACACAGGCGGACACGCAATAATCATCAACACAGGAACCAATCTATTGGGTATGTGGGACAATCTTCCTGGCAACACTGGATTTAATAGTTCAGGCTACAACATGTCAACCTATGGCGATGTCTGGGCACAGTTCGTAACCGTAGGCGATACCGCAGGGCAAACATTCTACATCAATGGTCAACAAGTTGGAACTGCGGTATCAAAATCAGTTTCGGGACAATACCACTATGCCTGGGGCAACATACAAAGCGGTAATGATCAACCTTGGGGTTATGTGGCCAATTTGGAACTGTATAATACCAAACTTACCCTGGAGCAAATACAACAAAACTACTATGGATTGAAAGGCAGGTTTGGAGTATGACCACAATTATACAGGGCACAAACATCCAAGGCTTTACGGTATATGATTCATCGTTTAACTCGGCCGGTGCACTACTATACCTAAACGCTGGCAACACTACCAGTTATAGTGGTAGTGGGACCACCTGGACCGACCTGTCGACCAACACCAACAATGCTACGCTAGTTGGCAGTCCCACATTTACCAATGTGGGTGCCGGCAGTTATTTTACATTCAACGGCTCAGGCTCACAGTATGCCAGCACCCCTACAGCCAAATACAATCAGACCTACACCGGCAAGACTGTTATTGTCGCGGCAAGACTAACTGCTATTACCGCCAGCACTTTCCGTTGCATGTTTGGTACTCCAACTGGAACTAGAAACTTCAATACCTACATATACAGCCCCAGTTCGGGTGTTTACCAAATACATTACAGTGCTGGAGGCGGTGGCGGATTCAGTAACAACTTGCCTCTTACCCTTGGTCAATGGTTTGTTGTGGCTGTCACCCAGACTACTGGAGGATTAGTAAGTTATTATTTTAATGGACAACCAGTGGGAACAAACTCAGGTATAACATTTAGTCAGTGGGTCACTAACGGTGGAGAAGATGTGGCATACGGCGATAACTATTGGTATGGTGACATTGGCGTTGTGTCTGCTTACGGGCGAGCCTTAAATGCTAGCGAAATACAACAAAATTACAATGCTGTGATTGGTCAGTATAACAACAGTTTGGTATCTAGCGGATTACAACTGTATCTTGATGCAGCCAGTTCGGCAAGTTACTCTGGATCCGGCACCACTTGGTATGATCTAAGTGGTCAAAACAACAATGTGACCATGCAGAATTCGGGCAGTATCAGCTATACAGCGTCAGGTGGTGGCTACTTTACCTTGGCCAGCAATGGCTATTTTAACCGGGTCACTACCACCGGCATTCCTACAGGAACCAGTGCCTATACCATGAGTGTATGGGTTCAATGGTCTTCTGGAACTTGGCCAGCGTCTGGAGGCATGATTGGCGTTGGTAGTTCAACTAGTACCAATCTAACCAATCAATTTAGAACTGTCAATACTAATGGTTTAGTAAACTATTGGTATGGTAACGACCTGGCTGCGACCAGCACACTCAGTCCTGCATCGCAATGGTTCAATGCTGTGGCACAATGGGATGGGACCACCAGAAAAATTTGGGTAAATGGCACACAAGTTGCGTCAGCCGGTGCTACAGGACTCAATGTGTCATCAAGTCTGTTACAAGTCGGTGCTACCAATGTGGGCGGCAGTGAACCACTTAATGGCAGGATTGGTCAGGCTTTGGTTTATAACCGTGCGTTATCTACAGCAGAAATACAACAGAACTATACCGTAGTAAGATCAAGATACGGCGTTTAGACTGTTGATCTGTCACAAAGGTTGGAAATGTGTTTCTAAGATTCTATATGACGACACTTACCTCTGAACTTAGATCCAGGACAGGAGCATTGGAGCACACCAGCAACCTCGGTGATAGTATATTTTTCTCCGTTTGATCCGATAACGATCTTAACAAATCCCTCTACTGGTTTCTCTTCCTCAAGCATAAAGTTCCAACGATTTTCAACTTCCTTGAACTTGCGACGGCTGGTGCTGAATCGGATGGGTTGCTTGAACTCTTGCACCCGGACCGAGCCCGATGCCACATAAGCAAACATCTTGTCCTTGCTGTCGTTCACAAAGTACACATGATTAGGTACATCATATTCTTGATCCCATACTGTGATTTCTTCAAGTATCTTCATTACGCCCAATCCTTTTTGCTACCGTGCTTTTCATTCCAGTTGTAACCGGCCGAGTATGCAACAATCTCTTCTGCGGTCATGTCGGCCAATTCTACTCGTTCGCTGACACCAGTACCGGCCTGATAGTAGTGCGGATCAAACGGTCTATCGTACCAGGAATCTGCACTTCCACGGTCCCAAGGTCCACCATGTCGGGTGTCATATTCGGTAACGTCACTTTTGTACATATCTGCTCCTTATGTTATCCGGGCGGTTTCTATTGCCCGGTCTGAATAGATTTTTTTGCCACGTTCGCGTATCAGGTCAGCTGATCCTTGCGGATCGACTTCAAACATCGCACGCAGATCTGATTCGGTTATTCCGGTACCGGCCGCCACAGTGTAGATTTCATAATGACGCTGTGGGTTGGCTCTGGCCCGCAACATCAGACTCGACATGAGAAAGCGTAACCGGCGTGCTGGGTTGGGCTGGCTGGCCAATTGAGCCCAGGCCAGCTCTTTTTCATACTCAGTGATATTGATCACGGCTTCAATGCCATTGCAATCCCACGAAAGTAAAAATACATCGCTCATGACCTGGTTCTTAGGCTGTTTGTTTGGATTCAAGTATCTCACTCAAGATAAACTTGGCAATGTTGATCTGTTTACGCACAGCATCTTTGCTGGCGCCACCTGTCAACATTTCTTGAGCGTCGCTCAATACACCCATGGCTGTCATTTCAAGACCGCTGAGTTTGGCACTGATGCCTTGTAAATAATCTCTGCGGATTTGTGCTTCTGAGATACCATAACAGTTCTGTTCAAATTCAGTCATTTCAGCTCCTTGTTGTTTACTATACTACTATTATAACCGATCTGTCATTTTGGGTCAACCGTTTGGTCAATCTGGATCAACAGGAATGCACAGGAAATCTCTCTGATATTGCAATTTTATGTCAACCGCTTGCTGTGTCTGTGGCGTGTTTGCAACACCGGGCGGAAACATTCTGGCTTGCCAAACTGCACGCAGAACTCGCTGACAGGCGTTTTGTGTGTGATAGGTGCCCAAAATGGCCGGACTGGTGCCGGCTGTGACAGCTAGGAAAATCAAGGCATACATGTCAACGGTTCCTTAAAGTAAACGGTAAAAGCTCTGGCAAGATGTTTGTGCGTGTCTTGTTGCTGTTTGTGCGGTCCTCGGTAGCGTATCCGGGCTCGATAACCCAGCTGCTTGAGAGCAGATCTCATGGGTTCCAGATATTGTATGGGTACCATTCTGAGATCAGGATTGTGATTGACCAAATCGTACAAGTCAACATGACCGATCATGAACAACCGGGCTCTGAGATCTGATCTGGGCACACAGGTGTTTTGGGCACGATAAGTGTACACTAGATCAGTCCTCGCAGTTCTAGGCTGGCCACTGCTTGATCGGCGCTGGCTGACCAGGTAAATCGAGACCGTATGATTGTGCTGTTGGCCCGTGCCTTTGCGCTCAAGTCTGCATGATTGTCACGTGCCGTTTGCAAGGCCTGTTGGATGCTAGCTATCCTAGGCACCGCCCATTGTCCCCAGTCGCCATCCGGAAATGGATAGTAACTTTTGTATTCGTCACAGTCCACAGGACGCAGATTCCAGGCCACGTCCAGCACACTGGTGCGTATGGGTTTGAGAAATTCAGCATGGCCCGAGTACATGGTGCTGATAATGGGCAAACCACTGGCAGCTGCTTCTATGATGGGCAAGCCCCAGGCTTCGCCTCTGGGTGCGCTCAAGAACACATCTGCGGTGCGATACATTTCGGCTATGCTTGTGAGATCCGCATAACCCCAGTTGAGTCGCCAGTTGTCAAATCCGTAACTCTTGATCGCAGCAATCATCTGCTGGGCCTTGGCATCACCGTTGCGGAAGTAGTCGCTTTTCATGACCAGTTCCACGCCCGGATCATTGCCAAATGTGCGACCAAACGCTTCAAACAGCTCGGCATAGCTCTTGCGTACTTCATACTTGCCCACGATCAGGAATCTAAAAGGACGCGGTTGCTGGGATCTAGCGTGGGGATGGAACAAGTTATGATTGACACCTTCGGGCACTATGTCTATCTTGTCACTGTCAATGCCGTTGGCGATCAAGACATCCTGTCCCCACTTGGTAGGCACCCATACCAGATCGGCCTGTTCAGCCGACCGTAACACATCGACTGGAATACGAGTGCTTTCAAAAACTATCCACTGTATCCGGGTGCCTCGGAACAGATCGTGTATGTTCATGCCCACAAAGCTGATGGTCACATCCTGTTCGGTACTGGCACGTGCTGCCGACACTATGGCATCGGTATTCTGGAAATCCAGTTCCTGCACACAGCTACCCACAGTGTCCAGTGCCTGTATGGCATCTGCAAAGGCTGCAAAATGATTGCCAATGCCCGAACTGTTGCGTTGTCCAATTAGATTTATTCGCATGAGCTATTCTAGATCCAGCAAGATTGTGATTGTGTACATGTCAGTTGGCTTCGAATGCGACTCGCACCTGTTCGTTGAATTCGGCACGGATCTCAGCAGCCTGTTTGGCTGTGAGTTTTTCAAACTTGACCGTGGCACCAGTCAACTTGACCTTGGCCATGTTTGGTACTGTTACTTTGACCGGGTTGCGTGGCTTTTTTTGAGCTTGTGGCTTGGCTGACGGGTTCTTATCTTGTATCAACCCTTCCAATAAAGCCGTTGCTTCAACATTATTGAAATCTGGATAACTGACAGCCAAGTTAGTGAGCACAAACCGAGCAGCATCATTCTTGGTCATTTCTGTAGGCAATGCAAGGATAACCACATCAGCGTCGCCCAGTTTACGCAACTGATCGATACGCTTGACGTCGTTGGCAGTACGGAATTTTAACTCACCATTCAAACGACTAAAACCTGCAAATTGAACTGTTGTCATATCTACTCCTTATTGTTAATATACTACTATTATAACCGAAATGCCGTTTTGGGTCAACCAAAATCCACACGATTCTTGTGTTTTTCTTGGCGACGATATAGGTTTTTGGGCTCCACACGCTGGGGGCGGAATGGAGTGTTGCGAATAAACAACACCATGTGTGCCCGGGTTCGACGTGGTTTTTGCTGGATTTTTATCATAATATTAGTATATTATAATAGCCATTTTGGGTCAATCATAAATCCAACCCAGATTTTGCACATGGTGTATCCAGCTGAAAACAGGTACACCAAATGTCAGTGTCCACTTGCCATTCCAACTCAGATAGTTATGCGGACATAACTGTTGTTTTAATGCGATACTTTGATTGCGTTGTTGAGTCGCCCATGGTTCGGGATATACGGGCTCATAGATGCCAGCCCACGCAAATTTAGGATCTGTGATATCAAAAAAACTCACAGATTCTATGACCACGGCTTTGTCTAAATTTTGATCTGGAATACAATCTTGATCAGTCTTGTTTAAAAATTCCACGCTTAGACAGCCTGGCTGATCAGTTTCAAACTCAAAATCAAATTTGGTAGTTTCTGTCAACCAAATTTTGGTCAGATCGGGTTCAATACCTACCCATATCTGCGGCGGTTCGGCGTGCCAGATGGGTCGTAATACCACCGACAGTTTAACTGGATATGTCATAGGTGTGTTGCGACAGTATGTTTTGTAATTCAGGAAACAGGAGCATGGCGTCGTGCCCGTACACACGATCCCAACGTTCGCAATGGCGAGTCATCAATTCCAACTGTTGATCACTGTCGGGCGGTGTCGCGGTTTTCAGTAGATTCAAACACAGTTCGGCCTGTTCCTTGATTGTTTTTTTGTAGTTGTGCGGATCACTGGCATTGTAATCACCACCAATTTCCACATCTTCAATCGATTCCAGGAATGTTTCAAACTGCGGTCGATACAGTTGTTTTATCTCAGAAGGCAATATCTCCACACTCAAAAATCTAGGCGTCTGACAGATCAGGCCTTTTACGATCAATTCTCGATCCAGAGCATACTGTAACAGTCCAACATAGGACCCAATAGTCAGCAGACTTATTGCCGGTCTCAACGTCAATGTGATCGAGCTGTTGTTGCAATAATCAAGATAAAGTTGAATGTTCTCCAAAACCTGTGCAGTATCTGTGCCTTGACGGGTGTACGAATTACGAGCGTCTAGAGTTTCTATACTGACCTCAATGCCCACGCGACGGAATCGTTTCAGTTTGTTTAACAAATCGGGCTTGAACACAGTGCCATTGGAAACAAAACTGAAACACAGATCAAATTTTTCATGCTCGATCATGGTATCTACCAGATCCTCCATTCGCGGAGTCAACAAGGTCTCGCCGCCCATAAAATGCAGGTTGGTCAGTTGTGGTATTTCCAACAACTGCTGTTTGAAATCGTTCCAGACTGACTGGTCCTTGGTCCAGTCAGTGCCCAGATATGATCTACTGGATTCTATGCCCCACTTGACCTGCTGACTGGCAATGGTGCTACTGGCTTCGGGTCCGCACATTTTACAAGCCAAATTGCAAAAATTTCCTAGATCAATATGCAAATCTATTGGATGCCTGGTAGAATAACCGTCATGGTCGGCACTGTAAGAAAAATGTTTGTAACCAGGACTTTGTGGAAAACTGTCATTAAACGCAGTACGAGTAAAGATTACGCTCTTTTGATTGCTTTTGAAACGCCGGCTGTTACCGCCATGATCCTCCTCGCTATAACAACGACTGCACTGAGAAACCTTGCTTGATCCTAAAATGCTGTTGCGAAAATTTCGTACTGGCTCGCTGTTGAACCATTCCATGATGGTCATGTGTTTGATATTGTATTGTGTCTGATCTGGCGAATACAGTTTGTGAGATTCTTGGCAACAGATTCCTAGACTACCATCCCAATAGACATGGAGTTCGTACCATGGAGAGTTGCAAAATATAGATTGATTGGGCATGTGTAGTAGTTGGTGGTGAATTTGAACTAGTATATAGTTGATCTTCCATAAGTATATTATACTTAATTGAAAAAATCAAATGCGCGATCTTTTAAACTTGCTTGATGACTTGCTGGTCGAGGCCAATTTGGGTGCTCCAGAAATTCCATCTGCCAAACTCAGTGCTGTGCCAAATCCCAAAACCGGTAGGCCATACACTCGTCCTGAGTTGTTTTTGGTCAAGGTAAAGACCGGAAGCCCCTTTACATTGGTTTCGGGCGGGGAAGTTGTGATTGATCCCAAAGAAGCTCGTGCCGTAGCACAATGGATTGCCGGTGGCCCAAAAGGACCCAAAGGTTCAATCACTTTGCGTACACAGGATGGCGGAACAGTAAAAAATACCGAACTACTTAAAACTGTAGAGTTTGGCAGTAAAGAATCTGAGAATATCAAAATCAAAGGCAGTGATGTGTTTGACACCCAAGAGATTGACATACAAGAACTAGGCAATAGCATGAACGATGTGCTGGCAGCCGGAGGATTTCCTGCCAGCGAAATGTACAGCAGGATCGCCGATAATCCGCAACTCAAAGCCATGGGCAAATTAGGAGATGCTGTAATTTATCTTGCTCAACAGGCCGATCATGCACAAGTTCCTACCATACCCAAAGATTTAACTGCTGATCAAATCAAGGCCATTGAACTGTATGCCAGCGAATACATTGGTGCATTGGGCTTGGTCACCGGCGGAGTCCCTTTTATGCGTGGCAGCCGAGAAGATTTTGAAGAGTTTGTGGGTGGTAATCTAAGTGACATGATCATGTTCTTCCCCAAAAGCGTGAGCAATCCACTTGCTGACAGTTTCAGTATTGTCAATAATGAGTCAGGTCATGCTGTAAAAATATCCAGCAAAGCCGCAGGCAAAGGTGCAGCACCCAGCCTTGGCAGCATGAAACTGCCCGATGATATAAGAAAAAAATATCCCGAGGCGGCCAAATTTATTGATGTAGCACAAGATCCCAAGAGCACTGCATTTTCACAACCTTTTGATCTCATGAATTATGTAGCCTCTATAGGAGGCGATATTCCAAAAGAATACACCAGCATGATACCGTTTGGTAGCAACATGATCAAGGTCGCACAAGACAGCTTAACTACTAATAAGCCATTACCGCGTGGTCTTATGAAAAATTTTGAAAAACGATTGAGTCCAAAGATGCAGGAAAGTGCAACTACCGATGGCGGCAAGATATGGTGGGCAGTGATACAGGATCTTATAAAAATAGTCAACGAAGGCAGTGCTATACCCAATTTCAAAGAAGCCCTGATTGAGAGTTTGGGTTATAATTTTGTACAGTTGTATACCAACGTACGAGGCGATAAATTAAAAACCGAAGCTTTTTGGCCGGCCAAGATTTCGGGACAAGTAAAACTCAAAACCAAAGGGTCGGCCGGAGAAATGAAAGGCAAGATCAGCGTTGAAATCAGCCCAAGCAAGACAGATTTCGCCGAACCCGAAATAGCCCCAGGAAAATCTTCCAAATCCAAAACTTCCGATCAAGACAGTGAGGAAGTTGTTCAACGACGTAGCAATATCAAAGCAGCCGGAGAACCAGCACGTTTGGGTACTGAAAAGTCTCTGGGACGCAAGCGCCAACCTTGATCTACTTGCCCAGATCCGACACATAATCGCAGATACCCAGTGCCAGTGCTTCGTTGGCACTGAGCCATACATCTGTGGCCGGCAACAGTCGTTCCCGTATCACACCGTCATCCAGTCCCGTGGTTGATTTGTACAGTTCAATCATGCGAGTCTGGCATAAGTCAAATTCCTTGGTCATGGAAAACAGTTCATGATGTTTGCCTTCAGTTCCCCAACTATACTGATGACTCAAGATTGATGTGTTGGGTGTAAGCACCCGTCGACCCCGAGTACCTGCCAGGAATATCATGAGTCCACAACTGGCTATCTGACCCAGACCCACTGTCTTGACTGGAATCTTGCTGGACTGCATGATATCGATCAGGGCAAACGCTGGTTCCATTTCGCCTCCTGGACTGCATATCATGAGCAACAGTTCTTTTTTCTTTTTCTTGACTGCATGGTTTTCGACCAAGATCCATTCGGCTATGGGCTTGACAGTTTCAGCTGAAACATCGCCCATGAATATGTACATGCCAACATCTTGCAACTGTTGGCTAGCATCTTTGATGCTGTCTAGTTCGTTTGAAGCGGGCACGTGATCTCCTGATGGTAGTGTATCCATATATTATAATGGATTTTTAAACTATTTGCTACTGATTACGACCATATAGCATGGGTTTTGAACATTCTGCCAATCTGACCACCTGTAGCTCTATTCGTCCCAGATCACTCACAGTCAGTCCTTGTACTGGCAGAGTTATTTCACTGCGCAATCGCATGCCAGGATTTAACCACACACCAGTTGTTGGCAGTTCCACAAAGTAGTGCGCAAGATTGGAGTTGCTGTGAGTCAAGGCCACGTAATCCAGGCAGTCCTGGTACACCACGTGGCCGGTCTGGCTCTGTATGGTCACTAGCACCCGCGGCTGGCTCTGCACCAAATGATCATATAATAAATCCTGGGTGAGCCGATCAGTTTCACATCCGTGCCAACCGCAAGTGCTCACTGTTTTTAATGCCGTGGTATAGCTGTCCACATAGCGACGGTTCCATCGCAGTTCAAAAGGTATGACCAATTCGGGCACACGCGATTGAGTGATCTCGGTACGGGTGGTCTTGAGCTCGATATCAAAACTGCGACGCGGAAAGTCGTTCAACACTGTGCCCAGGACTCGGTCGCCTTGCGATCTTGAATATTCGGCTGTGTCAATTGCCACCGATGCTCGATTGCCGTCGATCTGTCCTGCTGTCCGATCCTGTGCCAACAAGCGTTCGGCCAGATTGGTTCGTTGTATCCATACCTGCATACGTACACGATATCCCGGAGTGCCTGGCACAGTGTCCATTATTTTGTAATGATCCACAAATCCGGCTGCATACGAAATCACTTCATCGCGCCGGATATGACTGTTGACCGATTGGGTCTCAGAGGCTATCACTGTGCCCAACGCCTGCTCAACGGCCAGTCTAAATCCGTTGAGCCTGGCTTCTTGGGCATCGACACCTTGTCCTTCTACTTCGATATAGTACAATCGTTTGCTGTCCAACAAGATCCATTGCCCCACAGTCATGACTATGCCAAACGGTGTAGGAGCCAAGGCAGACCATTGTGCTTGCGCCGAGCACATCATGGCTGTGGCAGTCAACGCCAGTATCAATCTGCGCATGTTATTGCATCATCATGCCACGAACTTGCAAACGGATGTCTTGATGACGGGCATCCCAGCGCATGACCACTTGTACAGCTCGACCATTGTTGATCACTTCGCCTTCTTTGAGATACAGTCCGCCCAGGATACCTTGATTGTTATTGGTAATAGTGGTATTGACTGTGCTGGAAATTTTCAAGGCATCTGTGCGTGCGGCTGTGTTGTTGTCAGCCACTGTGGCTGATTTATTGGCCACATCATCGATGTCATCGGTGGCAATCAGCTCGCTCGAACCTGTTCGATTGGACGTGAATTGATTGTTTTTTTGATCCTTGGCCTGTTCTAGATTCTGGCTGATCATTTTGACCGATACTGCACTGGTAATGGTTTCCTTGTGGATAAAGTCGTTCATGCGTTTCTTGGCTTCCAGCTCAGCCACACGGTAAGATTCGCGCAAGGCATTTTCGCTGTTGCCCCAGACTGGCGCATAACCAGTGGCTTCGATGGCCTCCAAATTGCCGGTCAAGGTATAATGCACACGGATGCCCTGGCGCTTGAAATCGCTGGTGGCACGCTGTTCACTGATGGCCGTGGTAGCTGTGGTGCCAGGATTGATGCCTGCTGTGGTGTTGGAGGATTTGGTTGAACTACAGGCCGACAACAGCGCAAGTGCGGTCAGGGCCAAGATATGTTTTTTCATGATTGTCCTTTGTTTAGATATGAAAAATCCAGCTTATGCACATATTATGCACGAGCTGGATTAAAAGGTCAATCGAGTTGGATTACTTGTTTTTGGCAGAGCCAGTGGTCCAACCAATCGAATTGATAAATTTGGACCATTGATCGTTGATATCGGTCAAGCCAGCCTGCATGGAACTTGATGTCTGGCTGGCACTCTCAGCCAGATTTTTGACCATTTTGGACATGCCGTTGACCATGGTTTTGGTGTATGTGGTTTGGGCATCGATGATCTGGTTGATTGGGTCTACCAAACCGGTCTGCTTGAGAGCAGTTTCGGTGATTTGTTTTTTTCCATCTTGTACTGCATCTATGAACTTTTCTACGTCGAACATTGTTTTCTCCTTGGGTTAAATGTTTTGTTGTGCTGCAACATATTTATGTATTATATGCTGTACTGCAACATTTTCCTACGGATTCGGTTAAATTCATGTTCGCAGTGTGGCCAGTCCCAGTCCACGCAGTATCTGTATATACATCCAACCAATATCAAATTCCCACCAGCGTCGACTCAAGCGTGGATTGGCAGGATCAAGATGGTGGTTGTTGTGCAATAGCTCACCACCAACAACAAGGTCGATGGGCACAACATTTCTGCTTTGGTCACGTGTTTGGCCATTTCTATAGCCAACCCAGTGTCCAATGCCGTTGACCACACCTGCGGCCCAGAATGGAATCCAGGCTATTTGCACTGCCCAAACCAGCATTCCTGTCCAACCAAACACGGCCATATCAATGGTTGCCATCACAGCCACGCCCAACCAGTTGTATCTGGTGTACAGGTGCCGTTCGATCCAATCAGTTGGAGTACCGCGACCATAGGCCATCATGGTTTGAGTGTTGCGTCCTTCGGTCACATAGTACCAGACTCCACGTGTCACAATGTTCCAGATACCATGCACATGCGGGCTGTGCGGATCTCCTGGTTGGTCACTGAATCTGTGATGTTTTCTGTGTATGGCCACCCATTGTCGTGTGATCATGCCCGTGGTCAACCATAACCATGCACGCATGGCATGTGCCACCACAGGATGGAATTCGACTCCGCGATGTGCTTGGCTGCGGTGTAAGTATAGTGTCACACATATTATGGTTATGTGTGTCATGACCAGGGTAGCGATGATTGTGTTCATCTAGTACTTAGTCTGATATCTCTTGAAATATTATTCAGCTTTTTTGCAACCAGCTGTACCAGATATTCTTATAGTTGGTGTTTATTTCGCTGATCATGGTCAACCAAGTGGGCGGACTCAATCTTAATTTTACTTCGCTGTCACCATGCATGTTGCGTGCCGGTAATCCGTGCTTGGCACACAGATGCTGTATCGGACGATTGTGCCCCAGGCAATGCATGAACAGCTCTTGATAGCCGCGATTCTTGACCCAGGTCAAGGCCTGTTCCAGCATGACTGATGCGATGCCTTGGCCCCTACAATCAGATCGTACTATGAGACCAAATTCTACGGTACGTCCGGACATGGCCATGTGCAATGTTCCCACCCATTGATTTCCGTCCTGAGCTATCAAAATCCGGTGGTCATGCAAATTGTTGTGTACACGGTCCATGAGGCTGTCAATCACAGCGTCAGACGTGGCCATACCAAAATACAAATTGCGTGTTTCCTGATCCTGCCGTTTGATCCATTCACCGTATTGATCAAAATTTGCCGCTGGCAGAAATCGGGTAGTTATCATATGATTCGACCGCAAACGCCTCTTGCTAGATATTGTCTAGTAAGATTTTCAATTTCGGCCACACTGGTTGGTCGTTTGCTGTTGATGTAGTCATCCAGTCCGGTACTGATAGAACCGGTTGTGGTCAACAAGCGGGCAAGTGATTTGATAAGTTTTAACATTGTGTGTTTTCCTTGAGTTGAACTATAGTGGTTTTCACTAATAGTAATTGTACTGATATTTACCACGCAACACAACAAATATAATATAAGTTTTCGAGGTTCGGCAAAATTGAACTAAATATCAGACACAAGGAGATCAGTATGCAATCATTTTTAAAGAAGTTGTTCGGTATCAAACCAAAAGTGGATCCTGCTGGACATTGGCCATGGCCTACACCCAAGAGTCAGCCAGCCGATGTTGAACCAACACCTGAGCCAGCTAACACAACACCTGCAAAGGGCAATTTAACCTTTGGTGGTATTATTGCCAAGCCCGAAACAACACCCGAGCCAGCCAAGACAGCGCCTGTCAAACGCAAACCGGTCAAAAAACCAGTGGCCAAACCAGCTACGACCGATACTGCGACCACTGCCAAACGCAAACCGCGCAAGCCCAGAGCCAAAAAATCTCAGTGAAGCAGTAGGCGTGTGAGACCTACACAGTCAATCACGATCATGAACACATAGTTAGACAGCAGTCCAAAACTCCTACGAGTCCAGCAGGCCCAAGCGGCTGCAACACAGCCGCTGATAAACACCATGTACAGTGGTATCAAAGGAATATCAGGCACAGTGGCCGCAAAGGTCACTGCCGAGGTCACGCTACATAACCAGGCAAACAGCTCGGCAAAAAATCTAGTTCGATTGGCTTGATAATCGTTGCATACATACGCAATCACACCCAACATAGTCTGTTTCATATTTCCCATCGTAATTTAAAAAATACAGCATCTTGGGGATTTTCAAATCTAAAAGCAAATCCTTCCACAGACCGATAACCGTGCAGATGATACTGCCCACCAGGTTGACATTCAACCCATTCAATAATCTCATGCGGGCTGTGGTTCGCATGGGCCAACATGGTACTCCATGGTATCACTACCTGGGTCCAATTGTTAGGTGGTGGCCATGCTTGAAATTGATCCATTGTTTATTGTAGCATAAAATATACTAAATATCAAGTCTGACGCCAATACACTAAATACTATTATGAACAATTATTATGTATATCGACTGATTGATCCAAGAAACGGAAAGACGTTTTATGTGGGCGAAGGCAAAGAACAACGGGCTTGGTCGCACTTGAAATTTACCAGTGGGTGTAATAATCCGCACAAAGATCGAGTTATTAGAAAAATACAATCAATGGGTCTTGAAGTCGGAGTCGAATTGGTCGAAACCAACTTAACCAAACAACAATCTATACAATTTGAAGAACAGTTGATAGAAGATATTGGTATTGAAAATTTAACCAACATTTGCAAAAACGCTAATCCTCCAATATTATTTGGTGAACAAAATGGATTCCACGGCAAGACTCATACTGACGCTAACAAGAAAAAATGTGGTGATGCTAATAGAGGAAAGAATAATAAAACAAGGGCTGGCGCGGAATCCATTTCAAAATCAATGCAAGCACGATGGCAGGATCCCAAATTGAGAGAAAATCAAATAAATGCTCTCAAATCTCGCAAAGGCGAAAAACGCAGTTTAGCAGCAATAGAGTCTTATAAAAAATCAGCGACTCAACGAAATGCAAAAATGACCCCGGCACAACGATCAGCCAGAACACTTGCCGGTTGCGAAACTAAGAAAATAAAATATGCAGGACTCAAAAGAAAATCTTATACCGACGAGACCGGAAAAAAAAGATTTAGATGGATTCCTGCCACTGATTAAACAGCTGCCCGGCAGCCAGATTTTTTCCCTTGCTTTCTGTTTGTATATCTGCCCACTCTAGATGTGTCAACGCCCATGCATTGAGTTGTTTATTGTTGTAAAAATCACTGTGGGATCTCAATTTGGCTTTGT
>Ga0164296_1003268_pt1 | contig 15392 bp, 18 predicted proteins | sample GEODES057metaG_FD_113533 | JGI IMG/M metagenome (GOLD analysis project Ga0164296, IMG submission 113533) | Dystrophic lake water microbial communities from Trout Bog Lake, Wisconsin, USA - GEODES057 metaG | ecosystem: Environmental > Aquatic > Freshwater > Lake | place: USA: Trout Bog Lake... | reverse complement strand
GGCCATCGCCACACTCGCGGCGTCGGCGTTCCAGAGGTTGCGCTCAACGCCCAGCGAGAGTGCGAGTGCCTCCGTGTCGGGCGAACCGCCACCGATCCAGACCGGCATGTGGGGTCGGAGGCAACGAACGGCTTCGTCTAGCTGGGCGCGCCGTTCGGCTGCTGGCGCGTAGGTTAAGCCGTAGGCGTCGAGTTCGTCGCGCGACAAGGCGTCACCGGTACCGAGGGCCGCTATCACGCGCCCGGGGGCCATCACCTCGAGCGTGCGCAGTTGAATGACCAAGTGCTGCACCGAGGACATGCCAATGCGGGCCACGAGCGGGCCGAACATGAGGCGCTGTGTTACTTGGCTCACCCGCGACAACACCGGCAGCGGCGCGAACGACGGACGCATCGGGCTGCGCATGGGCCACAGGTGGTCGTAGGCGAAGACACCGTCTAGACCGAGGGCCTCACATCGCTGCGCGACGTCGAGGGCGTCACCTAACCCGTCACGAAAGATAGGAAGGACGACGCCGAGCTTCACGCGCCGCGCTGGAAGGCCACCAAGGCCGCGCCAAGGGCGCCCGTTCGGTCGCCCAACTGCGAGGGCTCCAGCGTAAAACCGGCGTAGGCCTCGGCGGCCATCACCATGGTCACCAGTTCCTCGCGGGCCACGGGCAACAGCTGACCGGCCGCATTGGAGAGTCCACCGCTGATGACGAAGTGGTCGATGTCAAAGAGCTCCACCAAGTTGGAGAGTCCGAGGGCCAACCACCAGGCGACTTCACGTAAGACCGCTGCGGCCTCCTCAAGGCCCTGTGCGGCGGCGGCCGTCACGTCTTCGGCCCGCACCACCTCGGCGCTACCGCGCTGGGCCACCAGCGTCGGCAGATGGCCCTCACGAGCCGCCTCGGTGGTGAGTGTACCTAGACCCGTTCCCGAGGCGTAGCGCTCCCAGCAGCCCCGTCTACCGCAGTTACAGCGGATGCCGTTGGCCTGGACCACCATGTGACCCACTTCCCCACCGAATCCGTTTCGACCTCGAATCAATTCACCGTTGGCAATCAATCCGCCACCAATGCCGGTGCCGAGCGTGATCATGGCAAATTCGCTGCTGCCGCGGCCGGCACCCCAGGCGTGCTCCGCGACGGCGGCCGCGTTACCGTCGTTCTCCATCGAGACCGACTGTGAACCAGAGAGTTCTCGCAACAGGGCCGGAAAGTCCGCGCCCGAGGCCGACTGCAAGTTTGGAGCGAAGGCCAGGCTGCCGTCACGACGGACGAGACCCGGGACACCGACGCCCACCGGCGTCGTCGCGACGTCGAGGTCGTGGGCCGCACAGATCTCGCGGATCTGGCCGGCGAGCACGGTGGCCGTAGCGACGCCCGCGCCGACGGAGTCATCGTGAGGAGTTGGCGTGCGCAGCTCGTGCAGGACGTTGCCGTCACGGTCAACGAGGACGGCCAGGGCCTTCGTGCCGCCGACGTCGAGACCAATAGCTACGGGACTTGAACTCACCGAGTACTCCTTCACAATTACGTACTGTAGAGATTAGGCAGATGCCGCGGCATCGAAGTGGTCAAAGGGGGCCAGTCCGCGCGACAACTGGTCGGCGAGGACCTCCCACTCAAAATCGCGCTCGGCGACAAATCGGGCCTGGGCGCCAAAGAGGTGACGTCGCTCGCTGTCGCCTATCAATCGAGCAATGGCGTCCGCTAGATCGGCCGCAGAGCGGGAGTGCTCGAGCACCAAGCCAGTTACCTCGTCACGGACGGCCTCGTGGGAGCCACCTGATCGTCCGGCAATCTGGGCGATGCCGCAGGCCGCGGCCTCCACGAAGACAATCCCAAAGCCCTCTTGTTCCAGTCCGAGCCATCGACTGCGACAGTCCATCACCATCAGGTCACTCGCACCCAACCAGTCTGGGAGTGCGTCGTCAGGCACTCGACCCATAAAGACAGCGGGAGCGTCGACTTTGTCGCGCAGTTTTTCCAGTCGTTCCCGGTCGCGCCCAGAGCCGCCGATGGCCACCTGGAGTTCGGGGTGAGTGGGCGCCAACAGCGCCGCCGCCTTGATAAGCGTGTCCATGCCCTTGCGCGGCACGAGTCGCGAGTACGAACTCACGATGAAGGCGTCAGTACGCAGACCGAGCGAGGAGCGCACGTCGTCGCGACGTCCTTCCGCAAGCGGCACGAATCGCTTGGTGTCCACCCCCGGGGGAATCTGGATCACCGGCGGCATGTACTCCCCCACAATCCGACGGGCCTCGGCTTCGGGGTAGCCCCCGGCGCAGACGGCAACCGTGGCGTGGCGCAGGACATAGCGCATCGTGGAGGCGACCAGGGGTAGGCGACCAGGGATAGTGACTTCGGCCCCGTGCAGGACAACGCCGTAGGGGCGCGACAAACGGGGCCCGAGCAGCCCCAGGGGCCACGCCGGGTCTAACAAGACCAGGTCAGGTTGGTGTCGCTCAATCGCGGCCTCAATGGCGCGATACGCCCCGAGCGTGGGGGCAAAGAGTGTCTTGGCGTCGATGCGCTCAACAACGACGTCCGTTGCGCCATCGAAGGCCGCGGCATCTGGATGCGACTGCGCGGTCAAGACCGCGGCCCGGCCAGGCTCGAGTCGTTTCCAGAGTTCGTGAAGGTACACCTGAATACCGCCAGTCTTTGGCAGGTAGTCGTTGGTCACCAGAAGGTGGCGGGCCATAGCCTCTAAGGCTAGTGACCGAAACTACTGAACAGTGGTCGACCCGCGGTACTTCAACCGGGGCACCATGCCCTGGGCACTGAGCAACACGGCCACGTCGGCCATTTCCGACGTGAGCTCGAGTGACTCGGGTTCGCCTCCGAGAACAAAACTCACCAGACAGTCGCTGCAGTCGGGAGTTGAACGACGGACACAGTCCGTGCAACTAATCGATAGTTCAATCTCAGCCATACGGCCCCTTTCCTCTTAGCGACAGTCTGCTTGGGAGCTGTCACATCAGATAAAAGGCGTTAGTGCCTCCACGACGTGTTCTACGCCAAAGGGGACGCCTTCAGCCCGCACCACACCGCTATCGCCGTCGACGAGCACCCAAAACGGCGGCCAGCGAACATCGAGATCTCGCAGAAGTTCGGGCGAGACGACGACCGGCGGCGTACTCAGGCGCCAGGAGGGTTCGTCACTCGATTCGGCCGCGACAAAGAGGAGATGAATGTCGCCAAACGCCTGCGCCGGCGCCGCCAGCAATAGTCGGCAACCATCGCAATCGGCTTTAACTGCGATAACTAGGGTGAGGCCATGGAGCTCGCCCACAATCTCGTCGCCGGTCAGCGTGCGAGCGTGATACTGCTGCGGTGCGGGACGTTCGCGGGGCGCGTCAATCGTGCGCACCAGGACCAGGCCTAGGCGCTCGCGGCGTCGTCAACCAAGATTTCGACATCGCGTCCGTGCCCACACCAGCGACACGACACCGAGTCAACAACGCGACTAACGACTTCGGGCTCTTCAACCGTCAGTTCCCCGCCCACGGTGAAGTGGTGGAACGAACGAACAGTCGTTGTCTCGACCACGTCGAAACGAGTCAGATTGCCGCAAGCGTTGCATCGGTAACGATTCATGCGACCACGCTAATTGGTTAGCGACGCTGTCGATTCATTTTGGTACGCGGCAGCCACGCCGGTGGTGGCAGCGTTGGTTCGAAGATGGTGTCGTAGGCCACCGCCGACGGCTGTCGCTTTCTGCGAGCTTGCTCCACAATGCGCGCGAGCGCATCGGGGTGGCGCACTGGTCCGAGTAGCGCGACACCCTGTTGCGTCACAACTCGCACCACGCCTCGTCGCCGGAGACGTTCGTTAAATCGCTGCTCCACTTCAAGCGACACAACGTCGTCGAGGGCAATGGACGAGACCACGTGCCGCAGCGCACCCGCTTCGGTAATGAGCTGCTCACTCGTGACGTGAATCTTGTGCGAGCGCCACCGCCACAACCGCGTCGCGAGAACGAGTAGTGGTGGTCCAACCAGAATCGCTAGCCCCACCGGCTCGTACTGATGAATGACGTGCAGGTGCATCGCACCTTCAATGACCAGTCCGAGTGCGAGCAGGACCGATAGGAACGGCGCAGTCAACCCCCACGGCGTCGGCGTGATCGAAACAATCAGGTGTTCGTCACGCTGGAGCTGGGGGTGGCGGCTCACACCCCCACTCTACGGAGCATCGCTAGACGTTGCGCAGTTGTCGCGCGGCCATATCGAAATAGGCGTAGAGCTCCTCGTACTGATCCGAGGTCAATTGGTCCTTCACGGTGTCGAGCGCGTACGTCATCGCGCTCATCCAGGCGTCGCGAGCTCGCTTGGTAATAGCGAAGGGGACGTGACGCATGCGAAGTCGGGGATGACCGCGCTCGTCCATATACGTTGTGGGACCGCCCCAGTATTGAATAAGGAAGAGGGTCAGATGGCGCTTGGCGTCGGTGAGATCCTCCGGATACATGGGACGAAGGAGTCCGTCAGCCGCCACGGCCACGTAAAAGGCCTCGACGAGCTGCTCGAAAAAGGCGTCGCCACCCACTTGTTCGTACATCGTTTGCGCCACCTAGTCAGACTAGGGCGCCCGCTAGACTTACTTTGCTCTTCGGAGCGCGCGGGTGTAGCTCAATGGTAGAGCTCCAGCCTTCCAAGCTGGCCATGCGGGTTCGATTCCCGTCACCCGCTCTCGCGCAACAGTGTCGTGATGGCACCTCCCAATCGCATCACAAGGTGGCCTGACCACTTGCCACAGCATTCATTAGTTTCAAGCAGTTCCCTCGACCGGCATGCCGCGTTTCGAGGGATGCGCTTCCTCGATGTGGCTAGTCGGCAACAAAATTTGAGCCGCTAGTAGAATTGAAGCGAAAACGAGGTGGCCCATGAGTGGACCCAAACGACTTAGCCGCAAAAAGATTGAATTCCGGCAAGAGCGAAAAGCGCTCACCCTGTCAGTACTCGTCGGATTGGCCTTCGCCATCTCCGGCATCGCAATTGGCATTTTTGCCGATTCACAGATCATTCTCTTCGATGGGTTCTACACCTTTCTAGGGATTTTCCTCACCTGGATGGCCATGCGCGTCTCCAAGCTGGTCGAGGTCGGACCAACCGAGCGCTACCCCTACGGCCGCGAGGCCCTGGTACCCCTGATCATCGGTATCGAAGGCGTGGCCCTCTTAGCCACCTGCGCGTACGCCATCTTCAACGCGATTATGACAATCGTGAGTGGCGGCTCGAACATTCCCACCAACTGGAGCCTCGTCTACGCCACCGCCTCCCTCTTCATCCCCCTCTTTATCTGGTGGCAGTTGCGCCGAATTGCCTCGCGTAGCGAGCTCGTCCGAGCCGAAGCACTGCAGTGGCTGTCGGGGGCCGGGCTGGGAGCGGCGATCTGCGTGGCCTTTGTTGCGGCCCGACTAATGGTTGGCACTTCGTGGAGCCCGGTCTCGCACTACGTCGACCCGATCCTGGTGATCGTGGCCTGCTTCATCTTCGTTGGCCCGCCGGCGGGCATGGTGCGAACCACGTTCATTGAGCTGATTGAGGGCACCCCGGACGAGAGCCTCGTCGAGACCGCCGAATTTGCCTTTAATGAGGTGGCGGCGGCGTTCAATCTGACTGACCGCCACATGCGTATGACCAAAATTGGTCGCAAGTTCTACGTTGAGATTGACTTCGTGGTGCCAATCACCTGGACGGTCGCCCAATCGGACGACGTTCGACGCATGCTCTTCGCGCAACTCAAGGCAATCCCTCACGACCTCTGGCTCACCCTAGAGTTCACGGCCGACCGCGCCCTTGTTGCGTAGAGGTTACAAAGTTAAGTTTTTCAACAAAATCCGCCCAACTCCGTAGAAATCATGTGACGGAGGTGGCACGATGGTCCCGTCCCCTTAAGGAGTACTTATGCGACGCCAACGTTCAACCGCCATTGCCCTGGCTTCGTGTCTCGCCATTGCCCCATTGGCGGCGACGACCATTGCGTCAGGTGCCACGCACCACGTCGCTCACGCGAAGCACGCTGCCGTTAAGCCGGTAAAGAAGTCCACCAAAAAGAACGCGGCGAAGAAGCACACGGTGGTTGCTCACACGTCAGTCCTGACCTACCACAAGGCCTCCAAGTCTCACAAGGTGACCGTTCACGCTTCGGGCATCACTTTGGCCAGCGCCAACCTGCTCAAGCTCCTCACCGAAGCCACCGCGGCCTATCCCAATATCTCCGTCCAGTCGATGGTGATCGACTTGCAGGGCTCCACCATTTCAATTCGGATCCAGGCCCTCGACAAGGGCAAGCCAGTCACGATTTTGGTCAATGCCTCAAAGGCGCTGAAGGTGCTTTCGATTCACGTCGTCACGATTACCACCCCCCTCCCACCTGTGGGCAACGGTGATGGCGACAACGACCGCTACCCCGGTCCTGTGCGCCACCACCACCCGCCTTTCATTCCTGAAGGTCCGACGGGCGTGACGGGTGTCACTGGAGCCACCGGCGTGACTGGTGCAACTGGTGCTACCGGTGCAACCGGCCCTACGGGGGTTACTGGTTACCCATGGTGGCCACCACAGGGCCCTTGGTGGGGCCCCACTGGAGCATCTGGCGTTACTGGAGCCTCTGGCACTACCGGTGACACTGGGGCAACTGGTGTGACTGGTGTGACTGGTGTGACGGGCGTTACGGGACCAGTGGGCTGGCCCAACAACGGCGACGGCGACTGGTAAAGAGATCTCGTCCCCGGCTGACTAGCCTTGGACGGTGCAAAAGACCCACAGTAAACGGCAATTCGACATTGCTCTCCTTGCGGTTGCCGCGGTTTGGGGATCGAGTTACCTCACCGTTAAGTCGCTCCTCGTCGTAACGCCGGTACTGACTCTTCTCTCTCTGCGCTTTTGCGTGACCGCGTTGGCACTTGGCCTCCTTTGGGCTCGTCGGCCCCATCGCGTCACCAAGGAAGAACTGCGTCTCGGACTTCTCTACGGCGTCATCCTCACCGTTATCTTTCTGCTCGAAACCTTCGGCGTCGACCACACCAGTGCCACTAACGCGGGCCTCGTTATCTCGACCGCCATCGTCCTTACCCCCGTCCTCGACAGCGTCGCAACCCGGCACTGGTTGCCGAGGCCATTTTTCGTCGCCACTGTTGTCGCAGTGGTCGGTGTCGCGCTCCTCGTCTCGTCTCACGGGTTCCATCACCCGTCCATTGGCGACCTCTTCATGCTCTGCGCCGCACTGGTTCGGGCGCTTCACGTCACGCTGTCGAGTCACTTGACGGCGGGCAAGTCCTTCGACACGGTGTTCCTGACTTTCATCCAGTGCGCCTTTTGCGCCATCGTCTTCACGGTGCTTGGTGGCCGACACGATGTTTCGGTACTCGCCCACTATTCCGGCACGCAGTACTTCGCTCTCGCCTTTCTCGGCATCGCCTGCTCCGTCATTGGCTTCCTCGTTCAGCTGTGGGCGGTGCGAGCGACCTCCGCCTCACGCGCGAGTTTGCTCCTCGGTACTGAAACGCTCTGGGCCGTGGCCGTGGCCGTGGTCATCGGACACGAGTCGCTCACGCTCCTCGGCATCATCGGCGGTGTGCTCATCGTTGGCGCCACCTACGTGGCCCAGGGTGCCGAAACTCGCCATCGTCACAATCTCCTCACGACGCGAGTCTTAGTCAACGATTAGGTCTCTTCGCCCTCGCTTCTTAGGTTCGACCGACAAGGTAGGAGACGTTACGGAACGACCGTGACGCTTTATCAAAGGATCCCCCTATGAAGAAGAAGCTATCGACCCGCAATGGCATTGTCCTCGGCATTGCCGCCATCGGTGTCACCCTCGGAACGGCTGGCCTCGCCTCGGCGACGACCACGCACCACGCAGCGCCGACCGCGGTCGTTCGGGCCCACACCAGCAACCCGACGCCGCCCAATCCGGCCGACCTCACCCACGGTCCCGGTGAGACACTGCTGACGGGGAGCAATCTGATCAGTGCCGACCAGGCCGCCACCGCCGCGGTCCCGGGGGCGTCCATCGTCCGCGCCGAAACCAACGCATCCGGCGCCTCGACCTACGAAGTGCACATGCGCAAGAGTGACGGCAGCTACGTCACGGTTGAACTGGACTCGTCCTTCAATGTCGTGGCGACCATTGACGGCTTCGGCGCCGGCCCCGCCGGCCAGCCCGCACCGTCGGGTCAGCCCGGTCAGTTCGGCCCTGGTACCGGTGCCGCACCGAGTGCTCTGAATGGTGGCCCCGCTGCGGCGTAACCCACTGTCGGCACCGCTACGAGCAAACGCCCATCACCTTCTGGTGGTGGGCGTTTGCTCGTAGCGGACTAGGGTGCGAGTGGAGGTACCGATGCGTCGATTTCATTCCTACTGGACCTACTCCTTCGGGTGCGCCGTGGTCTGGTCCATTCTCCTGAGCGTCGTCACCTTGACCCATCAACACCGGGCCCACGTCTTTTGGGCGGTCTTCGGTGGCTGGGCGATTGGTTGGGCTGCCGCCACCATTGCCCGATCGGTTTACCCACCGCCCCGTGGCCGCAACCGAACGAGTGAGCAATGAACCAGAATCGGGTAACGCGCTTCGTACTCTTAGGACTGCTGGCGTCGGCAGCGAGTGCGCTGGCCGCTCGGGCCGCAGGGTTTCGCGGCGTGGGTAGCTGGACGCTGGTGCAGTGTCGACGTGGCCATCACTTCACCACGCTCTGGATTCCCTTCGCCTCATTCCAGAGTCTTCGCCTGGGCCCGTGGCGCGTCCAGTGGTGTCCGGTAGGGCGCCACGTCAGCCTGATTCACCCCATCCGAGAGGCATCGCTCGACGAAGCGGCGCTCACCGACGCTCGCGCGTGGCGGACCAGGCCTATCCCCTAGGTTTTCCTCGCGCTCTTTAGAATGGAGTGAGCAGTTTTGAGGAGATGCCATGTCGAACACCAAACCGGGACTTCGCAAGCGGGGCTCCGCCACGGTGCGTGGCGCGCTGATTCTCATGGTCGTCCTCTTTCTCGCAACCGCGGCATATCGCACCTGGCACCACACCAGCACAGTGGTCCGCCCGTCAGCGTCGGTCTACGAGTTCTACGCCACGCCCGGCCAGATCTCTTGCGAGCTCGATAACAACTTCAATACGGGATCGGGTCAGACCCTCACCGAGGCCTATTGCGAGACGAACAGCGCCAGCCACACGCAGAATGTTCGCCTGAGCGCCACCGGTGCCGTCAAAGAGTGCGTCGGTGCCGCCTGCGGCTCAAACGCCGGCGTCGGCACGCCAACGCTGGCCACGGGCACCACCGTTGCGTCCGGACCATTCCGCTGCGTCGTTGACGCCGCCGATGTCCGTTGCTACGTGGCGAGCGGCCAGGGTTTCAAAATTACAACGACGACCATCACCACGTTGGGCCAGGCATGAGTAAGCCCCGAAGCCTGTTGCGCACGCGCGGGACCATTCCATTTACTCTCGGACTCCTCGCCGGCGGCGCTGCACTTATTGCCCTTGTCGTGGTCTTAGGCAACATCTCCGCTAACAAATCGCTCAGTGAACAGGCCTCCCTCTCGCCCCAGGTGCTCCAAGCAGACGCCCAGTCCTTCGCTGACGCCGCGGCGCAACACAACGTCACCGCCCTCTACCGCGCCTATGATGCGCACAGTCGTTCGCTAGCGAGCGAGCAGGCCATCGCTACCGCCCTGTCCGCGTGCACTCGCCTAACGGCCCCGGCGACGGTCGACAATGTTTCCTCGGTCGAAAGCCAGGGCTTCATCACCGTGCACGAAAAGCGCGGGACGGCAACCTTCGCCACCTATTGGGACTACGCCAGCGGCGCGTGGCACTACTCTCTCGGTCGCTCGAATCCCGTGCTCGCCGCGTTGGCGAGCCACCAGGTAATGAGCGCTGCGCCCGCTCGGTACTGCGGCTTCTAGCCCTCGGTCGGCAGGGCCACCAGAGCGCGGTCAACGCCGCAGTGGTCGGCGAGGGCTTCGACAATGAGTCGATGGTCGTCTCCCTGGGCCAACCCCGAGACGGCGATGGAACCAATCATGCCGGCGTTGCGAACCCGCAGCGGGAAGCAGCCGCCGTGCAGACCGTGGTCGCGGGGATCGAGCGACATCCGCTCAATCCAGTCGCGACCCAGCAGTGCGTCAGTCGCGATGGCGTAGCTCGAGCGCTCCATTAAGTTAACGAGGTTGCGCTTGCGACGGGCGTAGTCCTTGTTCATCAACGTGGTGCCATCCATGGTGATCACGACGATGGGGTTGTCCCGCACCACCACCTCAATGGTGACGCCGACGTTGGCGGCCAGGGCCGCGTCGCGAATGTGGGTAGCCAGGGAGAAGGCGACCGTGGCGTCAAAGTGGTCGAGGACGAGGAGTTCTTCCTGACGGGCAATACCACGCAGCCGGGCCTCTAAGAACTCACTCATGCCTTCTCCTTTGATCCGCTCCATCCTAGAGAGGAGCGCTAAAGGTTGCTAGCCAATGCGCAACAGCCCACGTGGGGCCTGGTGCAAGCGACGTGGTCCGTCGGGACCGACAATTAGACACTCACCGGTCTGAACGCCGGCGCGGTGATCAGTGGTGACCACATTGGGCTGGACGACCAGCATCATGTTCTCCTCCAAGACAAAGTCCGGCACCGGTTCATTGGGGCGGCTGGCGGAGCCGAGAATCGGGGCCAGATAGCCACCGCCGTAGCCGTGGATGAGGTCGTCGTAGATGGTGAAGCCGGCCTCCTCAATTACCGAGGACGCTGCCACTAGTTCGGCCGCCGTCGTGCCCGGTCGCAACAGTGCACTCAAGGCCGCAAAAGCCGCCTCGGCCACGTCGTGGAGTTCGCGGTAGAGCGACGTTGGTTCGGCGTCGACGCTAAAAGTGCGCAGCACCTGACCGCCGTATTCGAAGAAGTTCGCGGTGATCTCCGTCGTGAGCACGTCACCGGCTCGTAGTGCTCGGGTGGATGGGTGCTGGCGAGGCACGCAGTACTGGGGGTCACTCATGTCGTTCGCAGCAAAGTAGTGCAGGCCATTCACGCCGCCCAGCGGGAGCCACGTTGATTCGACGAGGGCGCCGAGCTCACGCTCATTCATCCCCACGGTCGCCTCGTCACGTAGCGCGGCGATGGCCAGGTCCCCGAGGTGGGCGCCGAGGGTGAACCAGGCCAACTCCTCCTCGGACTTCACGAGGCGCAGTCGTGCGTAAGCGGCGTTGCAGTCAACGACGGGGCCAACGGCGGCCTCCAATGCTCGCAACTGCCCCATCGGTAAGGGTCCCATCACGCCGACGCGACCACTAGTCGCGCCACGGGCCCGCAATTTCTCAATCGTCGTGGCAATGGACGAGGGACCACCCCAGCGCACGGCCGCGTCGCGAGCCATAACAGTGGCGAGAGGCACGTGATTGAAGTACTGGATGAGGAGTTCGTTCTCCTCACCGGGCGTGACAATGAGGTGCGCTTCATTCGTGGCGACCCATTGACTGAGCCAGCCCACCGCTCCACCGCGGGTCCCGATGCCGTAGGCAACGAGGTGATCCACCTCGAGACGGGCCATGACCGCCTCAACGGCCTCACGACGACGATGCAGCTCGGCGGCCGAGAACTGGGGATAGGGCGCATCGAGGAGGGCCTGCGCGCCAGGCGGAAGTCGGAGGTCGTTAGTCACGTGCCCCTCCGGTGTCTAGAAACGACGAAGCCGCTCCCCCGCCGACGTCGGCGATAGGGAGCGGCCCGTTCATCGTTACGCGTTCATCGATGCCGATACGGTCTCGACAATGCGCGCCACCGAGGGGATGGCGATGTCTTCGAGCGCGTCAGCCGCCGGCAGTGGGATGTGCGGCGTCGTGATGCGAACGATGGGACCGTCGAGGTCGTAGAACAACTCTTCGGCCACGATGGAGCTGAGCTCACCACCCCACCCGCAGAGACGGGGGTTCTCTTCGACGGTGAAGAGTCGACCGGTCGCCGAGACCTCACGCAGAATGGTCTGGGTGTCGAGCGGAACGAGCGAGCGCACGTCAACGACGGTGCAGTCAATGCCCTGGGCAGCTAGTTCCTCTGCCGCGGCGAGGGCCTTGGGCACCATGGCGCCGAGGGCGACCAGCGTGGCGTTCGAGCCCTGACGAACCACCTTGGCCGTACCGAGCGAGTCAACAATGTCGCCGTCGGGAACCTCGGTCTTGGTCGCGTAGAGCGACTTCGCCTCAAGGAAGATGACGGGGTCGTTGTCGCGCACCGAGGCGGCCATCAGGCCAACGACGTCGAGCGCATTGGACGGCACGACGACCTTAAGGCCCGGCACCATCATCGCCCAGTTTTCGACCGACTGGGAGTGTTGGGCACCGAAGCGCAGACCACCACCGTTACCGGAACGAATGACGAGCGGGAAGGTCATCTGACCGTTGGTCATGTAGCGGGACTTGGCGATCTCGTTGACCACGATGTCCCAGCAGACGGCGAAGAAGTCCGAGAACATGATCTCGGCAATCGGCCGCATGCCGGTCATGGCGGCGCCCATCGCGGCACCGAGGATGGCCTGCTCCGAGATCGGCGTGTCACGAACGCGACGGTCGCCGAACTCCTCGAAGAGACCGACGGTGCCCTTAAAGACACCACCGGCGGCGCCGATGTCTTCACCAATCAAGACGACCGAAGGGTCGCGGCGCATCTCCTGGGCGATGCCCCGAGCGATTGCCTCACGAAATGTCAATTGCGCCATGCGGAGCCTCCATCAGCCCATACGTCCTTAAATACGAGGTCGGCACTGGGAATCGCGCCGTCCTTCGCTTCCTGCGTTGCGAGGTCGACCATCGCGGCCACCTCACGGTCAATCTCGGCCAGCTGCGCCTCTGTCGCCCCTTCGGCGAGCAAGCGAGCGTGGTACATCGGGATGGGGTCCTTGGCCAACCACTCGGCCACTTCCTCATCCGGACGGTACTTACCCGGGTCGGCCCGACTGTGGCCGGCCTGACGGTAGGTCTTGGCTTCGATCATGCTCGGGCCTTCACCGGCGCGAGCGCGGGCGATGGCGGCCGAGGCGACCTCGAAGACGGCGTCGACGTCATTACCGTCCACGATGATGGACTCCAGGCCGTAAGCGCTGGCGCGGTCAGCGGCTGGGTGCTCCACAGCGGTAATCGTCGAGGTGCGGGTGTACTCCATCCAGAGGTTGTTCTCACAGACGAAGACAACGGGCAGCTTCCAGATGGCGGCGAAATTCAGCGCCTCGTGGAAGGCACCGATGTTGGTGGTGCCGTCACCGAAGAAGCAGACAGCGACCTGTTCGGTGCCGCGGTACTGGGCCGACCAAGCGGCACCGCAAGCGATGGGCAGGTGGGCACCGATGATGGCGTAGGAACCCATCACGCCGTGCTCGACACTGGTCAAGTGCATCGAGCCACCCTTACCCGCCATCAGACCGTTTTCACGGCCCATCAACTCGGCGAGCACCGGCGTCATGGGGACGCCGCGGGCCAGGGTGTGGGCGTGGCCACGGTAAGTGGCGAAGGTGTAGTCGTCGGGGCGCATGGCGGCGGCGAAACCGGCCGCGATGGCCTCTTGACCGAGCGACAAGTGGCTGGTGCCCTTGACGTAGTTTTCGAGGAACAGGTCGTAGGCCCGCTTTTCGAACTGACGCAGCTCAACTTGGCTGCGGTAGAGCGACAGCTTGGCCTCGAGGTCCAGGGTGGTAATAGTCACAAACTCTCCTAGTACTTGTTGGCGATCATGAGTTCCTGCGCGGGGAACTTCGTCAAGATGGCGGGACCGGTTTCGGTCACGACCACTTCTTCTTCAATACGGGCAGCCGACTGACCATCCGAGGCCGGGCAGTAGGTTTCGAGGGCGAAGACCATGCCGACCTTGAGCTCGATGGGGTCATCGAGTGAGTTCAGGCGCGAGATAATCGGGCGCTCGTGCAGACCAAGTCCCAGACCGTGACCGAACTGAAGACCGAAGGCAGCCATTTCGTTCGGGAAGCCGAACTCGGTGGCGGCCGGCCAGGCCAGTGCGATGGTGTCGGTCGTGACGCCGGGGCGCACGAGGTCAATGGCCTTGTCCATCCACTCGCGGGCCTTGGTGTAGGCGTCGCGCTGGGGTGCCGTCGACGAGCCGACCGCCAGCGTGCGGTAGTAGCACGTGCGGTAGCCGTTAAAGGAGTGAATGATGTCGAAGAAGGCCTGGTCGCCCGGTCGAATCAGACGGTCGGTGAAGTTGTGCGGGTGCGGGTTGCAGCGCTCGCCCGAAATGGCGTTAATCGCTTCAACTTGGTCCGAGCCCATCTCGTAGAGCCGCTTGTTCGCGAGCGCCACGATCTCGTTCTCACGAACGCCCGGCTTCAGTGCTTCGAAGATGTCTTGGTAGACACCGTCGACCATGGCCGCGGCCTGGCTGAGCAGCATCAACTCGTCCTGGTTCTTGATGACGCGAGCGTCGAGCATGGTCTGCTGGGCGTCGCGAACATCAATGCCGTGCTTTTGGAGTTCGAACAACATCGGCAGTTCGATGATGTCCACACCAACGGGCTGATCGGCCACGCCAGCGTCACGCAGCAAACCGGCCAGCTCCTTAACCGCAATCTCGAAGAGACCGGCCTTGGGGGCGACGGCACCGCGCATGCCGAGCATGCCGGCGCGGCAGTTGTCCGGTTCGAGCCACGGCGAGTAGAGCTTGTGGTGACGAGCGGCCGAACCGAAGTCCCAGACGATGGGCTCGCCACCGCGGGTCAACAGGCAGTAGCGAGTCATCTTGTCGCCCAGCGCTCCCCCGACCCACGTACCGGACACGTACCGGATGTTGTAGAAGTCAAAGAGCAGGATGGCGCCAAACTCGGAGTTCTCTAGTGCTTCACGCGCCCGCGAGAGTCGGTAGTTGCGGAGTCGATCGAAGTCGACGCGCATCTCGTAGTCGACCCCCATGTGGCCGGGAGCGTACTGAACGGGACCAAAGCCTTCCATCGCTACTTACCCGACAGTCCATCGTCGAAGGGAATGTTCTCCGGTTCGAGCTTCAGGCCCGACGCACGAGCCGACTCGAGCAACAGAATCGCGAAGTCGTCGGTGTAGCCGGCGCCCTCGGAGGCCTTCACGATCTCGGTGCAGAGCGCCGAGACTGGCATCGACACGTCGAGGTCATAGGCGGCGTGCATACCGAGGTCGAAGTCCTTGCGCAGCAAAGTCGGGGTGAACGTCGGCGTAAAGTCGAGGTTCACGAAGGCCGGTGACTTGTACTTGGTAAAGACCGAGCCCATCACCGAGGCGTTCAAGAACTCCAGCCAGGCGCTGCGCTTGATGCCACCCTTTTCGGCCAACACCGTGATTTCGGCCATGGCCTGGGTCACGATGCCCAGCATCATGTTGTGGCAAATCTTGACGAGGCGAGCAACTTCGTCATCACCGACGTAGACGGCCGACTTCGAAATCTGCTC
>Ga0164296_1003266_pt1 | contig 15404 bp, 12 predicted proteins | sample GEODES057metaG_FD_113533 | JGI IMG/M metagenome (GOLD analysis project Ga0164296, IMG submission 113533) | Dystrophic lake water microbial communities from Trout Bog Lake, Wisconsin, USA - GEODES057 metaG | ecosystem: Environmental > Aquatic > Freshwater > Lake | place: USA: Trout Bog Lake... | reverse complement strand
CGACTCAGTGAAATCATAATCGGATTGCATCCATCGGATTAGATCGCGATAGGCCATCCGTGCCGCATCTTCCATCGGACGTGCGCTGCCAACCGACATAATCATCGTTTCGGTTTCAAGCCTGACGCCCGGAATGCTCCAATTTTTAATCAGATCGACTTGGATATTGGCAATGGCAGGTATTTCAACGGCAACGCCACACAGTTCGCCATCACCTTGACGGCCATGGCAATCTCCCAAGAATAAGTACGCACCTTTCGTTTGAACTGGGAAATAAACAACGGCACCGGGTGCAACATCGGGAAGGTCCATGTTTCCGCCCCAATAATCCGGCTGCAACGACAACACGGCTTCAATTTCAGGGCTAACACCCAATGTGCCGATAAAGGGCTCGTAGGGGAGTGTCACTCTTTTGGAGAACTCGACCCCCTTCGTCGTGACTTTCATTTTTTTGACGACTTCGGGAATAGGCTTGTTCAACATCGCCGTCGTCGATGTGCCGACAAGACCGCCAAATTCCGGAATCAATGCGGTTGTCCCCGCGGGCTGTGGCCCCCTCGGTTCAATCGAAAGAATATGAACCGCGAGAACGTCTCCCTTTTCGGCGCCCTTCACAAAGATCGGGCCATTCTGCGGATTAACGAACGGAAATTTCAAAACTTTAGATGGCATGTCTTTGGTCGTCTTGATCGCGCCGCCAAAGGCATCCTTTGTTTCAGCAGAGACAATGTCACCCGGTGAAATGGTCAGGACGGGCTTTTCATAAGGGCCGTAAACATAATGATAACGACCCTGCTTCTTTTCTGTCAGTTCATGTTTCTTGCCCGGCTTGCCTTTGGCCACGCCGCGACGCCCCATGACGGATGATGAAATCCAGGACATACGCTTACCTCCCCAGTTTAAAGATTCATGGTCAGTCTCTTCGGGTTTGGCGCGGTCGTCAATGGCAGATTTTAGAAGAGAAAAAGGATACGACTGAATTATTATGACTGCTCAAAACAGGGCGTCGGTTAGACGCTATAAGGTACACAAAGCTGCACGGGATAGCGGGCTGATCAGCTCTCGAAACCGCTGTCACGGTCTCCAATTCGCTAAGTCTGACAGTCACTATCAACGCCCTAGGCATCATTTCAATATCGCAAATGTGATCTTTTCCATCAGCAGTGTTATGCCATTTGTAAACAAAGCGCCGCAATCTTATCGCTTCGTCGCGCCATGGTCTTTATGGAAGTTCCGGTGGATTTAATGTCGATAACGCCGACGGCGTCTTCAGTGATCGTGCTTGCCTGTGCAACTATAGCAACCTAATTTCACATGACGCCGCCCTTTAGACCCGTCTCACAAACGGACCGAGAGTTACATCATCCAGAGTTCTTATTTTTCAGTTGGGACATAAAGGCATTAAACTGGCTTTCCTCGATATTCACGATTTGGTTCGCCGCGGGATAGATATTCTCATTCACATCGGCTCGAAATTCGCGAAACGCTGCTATGCGCTCTTGCTGGAGCCGGTCATATTCAGCATTGAAATTGCGATAGGTTTTCGCGTGTCTTGGCTTATGGCCGCGTGTGTAGCCGAGCACGTCTTGTGAGAACAGATATTGTGCATCGCCACCCGTCCCAGCTCCCATCGAAAAGAGCACAAGCGATGTTCGTTTGGCGATCTCTGCGGTAATGCGATCGGGCACGACCTCGATCTCAGCTGCAACAGCACCTGCTTGTTCAAGCGCCTTGCATTGCTCGTAAACGAGCATTGCACTCTCAGCCGTACGGCCAACGGCTTTAAATCCTCCTGTCCAGGTCGCACGAGAGGGAACCAGGCCCACATGACCCACCATTGGGATCCCTTCAGCTGAAAGCCTGCTGATCGTATCGAGGCTGCCCGCGCAGTAGAAGGCATCTCCACCAATCTTCATCGCTTTGTGTGCTGCACGGAGATAATCTTCATATGTGCAAAGTTCGCCATAGAGCAGGCCAACTTGCACAAAGCAATCGCCAGCAGCTTCTCGCATTTCGGGCGTCCAAATCGGATCTATGATTGAGAGAATATCGATGCCGGCGATCGAGGCGGCTGCAGCTTCCTCAGGTGTCTCGACATAGAGCATTGTCATCTGCCCTTTTCCTTTGCGCGAACGTAAATCGGCAACAGTCATTCGGTTATGTCGCATTTTTATCCTCCCCTTGAATTTTGCAGCATTTTTATTGTTTATGATCGAGGTGTTGCATTTAACTTCGCGCGGCGCTTCTCCATTCTTTTATTCATAAGATCCTCGCCTTCCTTGGAGCCGTCGTGCCAAGTGCCTAACCATTTGTCGAACGGGATTAATCCGTCGCCATAGTTCACTTCAAAATATTTGTGGTGGAGATAATGAATATAGGCATGCGTATCGAGACCGCTTTCATCGCCGATTTCGATTTTACCGAAGCCAATATGTCCCGGAATGGCGCCAAAGCCGGAGTAATGCAACTGGTAAAGGGCGAGGAGAGGATTGGACGGAAGGATGAGATGCCATAGCGCCACACCGAGATAACCGACCAACTCGACGGGATGCATTGAAAGCGACGAGAAGGGTGACGGATTCACAGAATTGTGATGAACCGAATGAACCCAACGGTATAACGGCCCCCAGTGAATCAGCCTATGCAAAACGAAAAAATGCGTCTCATGAATTATGGGCACAACCAATGCCAAGGCTGTTAGATAATATGGGTTTGTTGCAAAATTTAGCCAAGGAACATATCCGTTTGCGAAAGTATAAAGGATCGCGACTTCAAGCGCTAACCAAATTGGCATCGCATGAATCAGTGTTCTTGCCATATTGTCTAAATTTTGGCTCTTGAACCAAAAAGCATCGCTGCTGTGCTCTGAAGGCCAACGCCCATTATATTTGAAACGATTGCCTTGCTTTCGTTGCCGATAGAGCCTCCATTCGAAAAGGCCAAAAAATGCAAATACGGCAATGGAGTTGACCACAAAGAGCCTGAGAATCCAGCCCCATTCGAGAGTCTTCATTGTCTCGACATTAGGAATGACAAAATTCCACCATAGTACAGCAGACGCAGCAAACAATGCGTTATATGGAAAAAAATAACTCGGCAGCCATTTCAAAAAAGCCAATGGACGAGGTGGAATCGTGAAAAGTGGTGCATAGGCAGCAGGCTTATTGGGGTTCCAATCACCGCGTTTGTTCCGTGTACCAAAAGCCAGATCATCCATAGGCCGCCCCTCACTCACCGTGTTCTAAGCCAGAATTTATAATAGACTTGGCTGTCCAATAAAAACCATACGGGGTTTGCTAAAGTACAAGCTCATTCATGGCCGCGCATCAAACATTTTCTTTCGTAATCGTCACAAACGGTATGGGTTTGAAGTCCACAATTTGATCAAGAAGACCGAGACGATAAAGCGTTGTGTCGAGCGCACGGCGTGCCTGAGCTTCTGGAACTTGGTCGATAACAGCAGCCATGGTACCTTCACGCAAAGCAGCGCTTGAACGCTCAGTTAATTCATGTCCAACAAAGCAAACTTTTTTTCCCAAGGGGTGACGCCTCAAGACATCGGATAAGGTCGAATTCGTGCCGCCCGCATTATAGAGACCGACGACATCGGAATAGGTATCGAGTGCGTTGCTGAGGATCGCGCGGGCCTTAGCGGCATCGTCATAATGAAAAGCGACATCGGAAAAGGTGAATTTCGTGTTCGTCTGCCGGCTGAAATAATCTGAAAAGCCGCTGATCCTTTGCCGATGAGCATTATAGACTCCCGAATGACAGAGCGTGATGACACGTCCCTCATTCCGCTGCAGCCCATGCATTAAAAGCCCGGCCATACGACCCGCTGCAGTATTTTCAATACCAACATAATCAGCATCAAGACTCTGCATACGCGATACGATTTGTACGATGGGAAGCCCCATTGCGCGTAGCGATAGTAATTCCGCCTGGATTCGTGGATGCTCCGGAGCGGCGATGATCAGCGCCGAGCGACGGATCGATGTATCCGCCAAGCGGGCGGCAATCAGTTCTGGCTTTGCCTCGTCCATGAAAGTGCGGTGAACGGTGATTGCCGGATCGAGCGTCGCTGCAATACGCCCCAAGGCACGATTGAGACGTTCAAAGAAGGTTGATTCAGGGCGCACCAGAATGACGTCAATGCGCAACACACCGCGATGTCGCTCCGCCAGGCGTTTGGGGTAATCAAGCGTGCGCACTGCACGTATAATTTTCTCAGCGGTATCGGGGCGCACACCTCCGCGTCCATTAATGACGCGTTCGACCGTTGCGGTCCCGACACCGGCAAGCTTTGCAATATCTTTGAGTGTGATTTTAGAAATGGGGATCACTCGCTCAAAATAGATCGGGTAAGATTCAGTATACGCCTACGACAGCGATAGGAGCTTTGAAGGATGCGGCGATCCCTCATAGGCACCCCAAACTGACTGATCGAATGGGATCACACTGCCGGTCATCAATCCCGATTCAGAGGATGCTAGAAATGCGACTGCACGCGCCACTTCTTTCGGATCAACGAGGCGACCGAAAGGCTGTTGTGGTGCCGCTTTCTCAAGCCAATCAGCCGGATTTCCATCTGATTTCTGAATGGCATGCTCACCCTCTGTTTCCATCCATCCAATATTCAGAGCATTGACACGGATCCGATTTCGAAGTGCGGCAAACGCGACATTCTCCGTGAGTGTCGCAAGTGCTCCCTTTGTAGCGCAATACGCAGTTAAAAACGGTTGCCCGGCTTTTGCCGACATGGATCCAATATTAACAATCGTGCCTTCAATTTTCTCGCGAACCATAATTTTTAAAACGTCTTGCATCAGAAAAAATGGTCCACGAACATTCGTAGCGAATAGCTCGTCGAACAGTTCAGGTGACGTAGTCAGGATTGTGCCGCGGCGCGTATCGGCCGCGCAATTGACCAAAATATCGATCCGTCCGAAAGCTCTGTCGGCTTCAGCGATCACTTTTCTACAATCCGCAACCTTGCCAAGGTCGGCTTGAATAAAAATGGCCTTGGTGCCGAATTTCTGGTTGATCTCTTTAGCACGCGCTTCGCCCTTCTCTTTGCTACGCCCGCAGAGAACCAGCGCTTCGGCGCCGCGCTCCGCGAGCAATGTGGCCACAGTGAGGCCGAGACCTTGCGTGGTGCCAGTGACAACGGCAACCTTGCCTGAAAACTGAGTCATAGAAACCATCTCCTTTGCGATTGATGCGGGAACATTTGTGGTAAACCTTTACGGTGCTGTTTCTGAAGCGAGAAGCGTCTTGAGTTTGATAGCCGGGTTAGCCAGAGCAGTTTCATTGGGGCAGACACCTTTTTGGATCAACATTTCGGCAATCCGAATATCCCGCGCAACCATATTGCCCTTACCAATTCCGCCCGCAGATAAAAGACGACCATCTTTCGCAAGATGGAACAGAATAAGGGATCCGTCTTCATTTTTGCGACTTATACTGCGGTCAGCATCGAGAGTGAGACCAGCGATTTGGATCCCGAGATCAAATTGGTCCGACCAGAACCATGGTATGGACGTAAAAGGAATTTCATCACCGAGCATAGCGCGCGCGACGTGATCGCCCTGCTGTTGCGCGGCCCGCCAATTCTCAAGTCTGACCCTTTTGTTGTCATAGAGCGCATGCGGAAATGAACAACAGTCGCCTGCGGCGTAGATCATAGGATCGGATGTTTGAAAAAACGCATTAACGGCAATGCCGTTATCGATAGTGAGGCCAGCAGACGCTGCAAGCGCGCAATTTGGCTGAGAACCAATGCCAGTTACGATGACATCGCTTTCAATATGCTCACCAGTGGCAAGGGTAATCGATCCATTTTCATTGATCGCTTGTATGTCTGCACTGAAAACAATTTTCACGCCTTCGAGCTGGTGTTTAGCCTCAAGAAGGTCAGCTATCTGTGCTGGAACTGCACGGGAGAGTAAACGGTTCGTGGCTTCAATGACCGTTACTGCACCGCCGCGCTGGCGGGCGGCGGATGCCAATTCAAGTCCGATAAAGCCGCCACCAATGATGCTTAGCTTTGTCCCTTGGTGGATCTGTCCAAAGATTGACGTTGCATCATCAAGACTTCGAAAACTTAAGACAGGTCCTTTTATCTTCGGATGATATGGCAAGGCGCGGGGTGATGCTCCGGTTGCCAGAAGCAATTTGTCATATGGCAGGTGTGACTGGTTATCGAGATCAATTTTTCGGGCGTGTCGATTTATGGCGGTCGCTTTGACATCGTTCAGTACGGTTATATTGAGGTCTCTGAAACGGTCTGATCCTGCGGTCGGCCGTGCAACGATCTCAATCCCATGAGGCTTTGACAAAGGTGGCCGCTCATAAGGCGCATGGGCTTCACCATTGACCACTGTGATGGTCCCACCAAATCCCTGCTCGCGCAGCGAAAGTGCAGCTCGTATGCCGCACTCTCCCGCGCCGATAATCACGATTTGCATGGCGCCTTGCTTCCTCAAAATCAGATGGTTAACTTGACTTCTGTGCCACTCTTCATCGAAGAGACCGCGGCATCAGCAAGTTCAAGCGCCTTTAAGCCATCCGCACCGCTGGGAGTGATAGCGGTTCCTGTTTCCAAGGCTTTGACGAAGGATTGCAACTCCGTGCGATAGGCGACCGCATAACGTTCCATGAAAAAGTCGAGGAGTGCCGCACCGTGATAGCCGTCTTTGTTTGCGAGCGTGACGGTATTGTGATGCACATTAGCGGCACTGAGTGCGCCTTGGGACCCATGGACCTCAATGCGCTGGTCATAACCATAGGCTGCACGGCGTGAATTGGTAATGACGGCTATTTTGCCTGATTTCGTTCTCAGAGTAGCCGAGGCTGTATCAACATCGCCAGCTTCTCCGATTGCAGGATCAACCTGGACAGAACCCGTCGCAGAGACAGCAATGATCTCTTCATTCAAGAGGAAACGAGCCATATCGAAATCGTGGATCATCATATCGCGGAAGAGGCCACCCGAGCGTTTTATGTAATCGACAGGCGGCGGACCCGGGTCGCGCGATGTAATCTGCACGAGCTCAACCTTGCCGATCGCACCGGCGTCGATTTGCGCGCGGACGGCTGAAAAATTGGGATCAAATCGGCGGTTGAATCCGATCATCAGTCTCGCCTTGGTCTCCTCGACCACTTTGAGGCAAGCGCGGACACGATCAGCCGATAGATCCACCGGCTTTTCACAAAAAATTGCCTTTCCTGCGCGTGCGGCGAGTTCGATCTGATCAGCATGCATATCTGTTGGCGTGCAGATCAAGACAGCATGGATAGATTTGTCCGCCAGAATGTCTTCAATGCTAGCACGTCGCGCACCCGAGACTAAGGCAATATGGTCAGCCGCAGCATCCACAGGATCGAAAACAGCGGCAAGCTTGGTTCCCGGTACGCCAAGAACAGCCGCTGCATGTGTTTTTCCGATACGCCCAGCACCGAGGAGTCCAAAATTAATGGTCATGATACTTTGTCTTTCATGAGAAGTAAGAGGAATGGCCAATTGAAGTCTTATCCAAGATTGATCATGACCTGACCATTCTCGACTTTAACAGGGTAAGTTTTTAGATCTATGCACACGGGTGCGCCTTTTGCAGCACCCGTTCGGTAATCGAAGCGGCCATTGTGTTTTGGGCATTCAATCGTGTAATCCATGACAAGCCCGTCGCACAAATGCACTTTCTCATGCGTGCATAACCCGTCGGTTGCGAAGTACATGTTATCTTTGCGATAAATTGCAAAACTCTGTCCGGCGTGGTCGAAGCGGATCACGTCTTCATCGTCAATATCGTCCATGCCGCAAGCTATAACCCATTCTGACATTGATTTACTTCCTGTAACCAAAGTTGCGATTGAAAAATGATATGATTGGCGATGAGTGTTTACGCTGGGAGTGTCGGTGCCGGCTTGAAAGGTTTTGCTGTCTCGGGCAATTTCCGATGCACAAAATACAGAGGGTCTTCCAATTGTCGTATAATGGTAGGTAGAATTTCTCGGTAGGCATCCACAAAGCCTGAATACGGCTTCGGACAGTCCGAGAGCATCTCACGATGCAATTCAGCAAGAGCATGATAAGGCACCATCGGAAACATATGATGTTCAACGTGGTAATTCATGTTCCAATAGATAAACCGGCTGAAAGGATTCATATAAACTGTACGGCAATTTTGACGGTGATCGAGCACATCTTCGGCGAGGCCAACATGTTGTGTGAGGCCGCATAAGACGGCATGCCAAATGCCATACATCCTTGGAAGTCCGATGATCATGGCAGGTAAGATCGACTGCATTGAAATGCAAGCGCAGATCGTGATCGCGTAAATCAATGTCCAAATGCGTGCTGGAAGGAAGACCTTATGCCGCTCCGTCTCCGGAATGAAGTCCTGCTCCTCGGCGGTCAAAATACCGAGGGAATAGCGAATCGTTTGCCAAAGCGCGATTGGAAAATCAAGAATGCCGAACATATTTAAAATCAAGCGAGCAAGGTCCGGTGGACGCATTGCTACAATCTCAGGATCGCGTCCAACCACGATCGTGTCAGTATGGTGGCGTGAATGGCTCCATTTCCACACCACAGGATTTCTCATGACCATGAAGCTCGCGATATGATAAACGGCGTCATTCTTCCAAGAAGTCTTAAAGGCCGTACCGTGGCCGCACTCATGCCAACGACTGTCGCTTGCTGATGCATAAAGCAGTCCGTAGACAATAAAAAATGGGATCGACCAAGCTGCTGGCCAAAACCACACGCCTCCGGCAGCTGTGCTCACCAGAAGCCCAAGCCAAACCAGCGTGTCACGAGTTGCCGGACCATCCGAACGTTTCATCAATTCCTTCATCCGGGCACGCGGTATGTCGGTTTTATACCACTCAGCATTAGCCAGGCCGGTCATGACCGCTTGGCGGTTGAGGGGGCCCGTTAGGCTATAATCTCGACTTGGTTTGGGGGTGGGCACTTGGGCCGCGCTATGGATTGCCATCAAAAGAAGCCTTGATTTTTCATAGAGTTACGAGAGCAGACGCGAATGACTTTCACCTCGCCCCGAACCTTATGCCCGGTCCGTGATTTCAGAAAACAATAATCTTGATCAAATTTGATCAAGATTATTGTTGTGCGCAAGCCAAGACTGGCCCCTATTTTTGGGAACGCGGCAGTCAGCCGCCGCAATAATCGTTGCGCATTTTTCATCTTGCAAAACGAATGTTGCGGTCGCAAACTGCCCTGAAGATCCAATTGTTGGTCTTCATCGACGACAAGAACGCGCGTTAGCGATGGGCGATTACCATAAGATCCCCAACAAGGGGGCATTCCGGATCAAAAGGGTGTTTCCGGGCACCCAAGTGACGACAAAAGGGAGAAACACCTATGAAGAAAATTATGATGGGAGCGGCTGCAGCACTGTTGATCGTGTCGGCAGCCCAAGCCGCCGACAAGAAAATTGGCGTCTCAATGGCAAAGTTTGACGATAACTTCCTGACCGTTCTCCGGAACGGCATGATTGCGCAGGCCAAGACGATGGGCGGCGTTCAGTTGCAAGTCGAAGATGCTGGCAATGATGTGGCGAAGCAGCTTGATCAGATCAAAAATTTCATTGCCTCGGGCGTCGATGCGATTATCGTAAACCCCGTTGATACGTCGGCAACACAAGCCATGACGGATGCGGCCGCGGCGGGCAAGAAGCCTCTCGTTTACGTTAACCGTCAGCCGATTAACGTCGACACATTGCCGGCCAATCAAGCCTTCGTGGCCTCTAACGAAGCCGATTCTGGTACCCTCGAAACGAAAGAGGTTTGCCGTTTGTTTAAGGATGCAGGCAAGAAAGAAGCCAATGTCTATGTGATCATGGGTGAGCTTTCAAACCAAGCTGCCGTGCAGCGCACCAAGGACATTGAAGAAGTTATTGCAACGCCCGATTGCAACTTCATCAAGATCATTGATAAGCAGACTTCAAACTGGAACCGTGACGAAGCTCAGAACCTGATGACGAACTGGCTTACAACGGGTAAAAAATTTGATGGTGTTATTGCTAACAATGACGAAAGCGCCATTGGAGCAATCCAAGCCTTGAAAGCTGCAAAAGTCGATATGAAGACAATGATCGTTGGCGGTGTTGACGCAACGCAAGATGCCCTTGCCTCAATGCAAGCCGGGGATCTTAAGGTCACAGTGTTCCAAGATGCAGCCGGCCAAGGTGCTGGTGCGCTTGATGCGGCAATCAAGCTGTCCAATGGAGCCAAAGTCGAACGCAAAGTCTATGTGCCGTTCCAGCTTGTAACGCCGGCCAATATTCAGAATTTCCTGAAGAAGAACTAAGCGCTTATTTGTCATAAAAAATGAAAGCGGCGCAAACGCGCCGCTTTCTCATTTATCCTGTGTCTGCTACCGTCGTTCCAACCGCATAATGGATTTCAAATGGGATCTCGCATGCGGAATGACGGCCAAAATTAATGAGAACTAAATTTTAAGGGAGGCGACTCTTGGATCACTCCGAGCAGCTTGGCGAGGAAGCGGTCGTATCTGCTTTGCGACGTCTTTGGTTTCCCGAACTCAATGTGTTGGTGGCCCTTTTTGTCATTGTAGCAACCTTCGAGATTCTCGGACGCATCTTTATCGGCGACAGTTTTCTATTCAATACGCGGGCCGATCTTGACACTCTTTTTAATAACCAGCGGCTCGAAATTATCATTCTGCAGGTTTCAATCGTCGGCATCATCGCAATTGGCGTGACGCAAGTGATTATCACTGGCGGTATCGATCTCTCATCGGGCTCCGTTGTCGGGGCAACCGCTATGATTGCGATGTCATTCGCACAAGTCTCCTCGGTGAATGGTAATCCCAACCCAACCACCGTTTTCCACGATCCGCATTGGCTCGACCTTCCGGTTCTCGTACCGGTTATCATTGCATTATGCTGTGGGATGATCGCAGGGCTTATCAATGGCTCTTTGGTTGCCTATACCGGCATTCCGCCCTTTATTGCCACACTCGGTATGATGGTGTCAGCGCGTGGCATCTCGAAGTGGATCACAAAGGGAAAGCCCATTTCATTTCCAACAGAAAGCTATATTTCAATTGGAAGTGGCATGATGCCTGTTTTCATTTTCATATCGCTTGCGATACTTTTCCATTTGATCATGACGTATACGCGCTATGGCAAGCATAGCTATGCCATTGGCTCCAATGTTGAAGCCGCGCGCGTCTCTGGTATTCGCGTCGAAAGCCACAAAATTCTCGTTTACACAATAGCGGCATTGCTGGCGGCTATTGCAGCACTCGTATTGTCATCGAAAAACCTGACTGCGCAATCCGGCATGGGTGTGATGTACGAACTCGATGCGATTGCTATGGCGGTTATCGGAGGAGTGTCGCTCTCTGGCGGGCGCGGTTCGATCATCGGAACAGTGCTTGGCGCTTTGATTTTCGGTGTGATCATTTCCGGCTTCACCTTCATGCGGCTTGATGCCTATTATCAGGAAATGGTGAAGGGCGTGATCATTGTTGGCGCGGTCGTTCTAGATCAATGGCGTCAACGCAGTCGCAGCCGGAGGGCATGATCATGAGGGACTATATTTTGAAGACGGAAGGTCTGACAAAACACTATGGTGGTGTTCATGCACTTCAAGATGTCAATTTTGCCCTGAAGAAGGGTGAGCATGTCGCTATTATGGGCGACAATGGAGCCGGTAAATCAACCTTTGTTAGACAACTGACCGGTGTGGAACGGCCAACGCGCGGCAGTTTCATTTTCGATGGGCAAGAAGCCCGGTTCAACAGCCCAATCGAAGCGCGCGAAGCCGGCATTGAGACGGTTTTCCAAAATCTTGCTTTGGCAGACGATCTTGATGTGTCCTCAAACCTGTTCCTTGGCCGTGAGAAAATTCTCCTCAATCTCGGCCCATTCTCAATTCTTGATTTTAAGGGCATGAGACAGGCTACTGAGGCTGCGCTCAAACGGACGGCAGTCAAAATTCCGAATCTCTCAAACACAATCCGCAACATGTCAGGCGGCCAGCGCCAATGCGTGGCGATTGCACGGACGGCAACATTCGCATCCAAACTGATCATTATGGATGAGCCGACGGCTGCATTGGGGGTCAGAGAAACCCATCAGGTTGAAAATATCATCCGGCAGCTCAAAGCAAATGACGAGCCCTTGATTTTGATATCCCATAATATGCGACAAGTTTTTGACCTCGTTGACCGGATTGTCGTGTTCCGCCGTGGTCGCATTGTTGCTAATCTTAAAAAAAATGAGACTTCGGGCGAAGAAGTTGTTGCTTATATCACCGGTGCGAAAGACGCGAGTGAGAGCGTCATTCCTGCGTGAATTTCAGGAGTCGGCTGATCCGCCAAACTATCGGTTGCGAAACAAGAGAACGGGATCTTTGACAAATTATATAATAATTTCAATGACATAAATCTTATCATCTTCATAATTCATGGCGCGCCAAGGATTTCAATAGGTTATTGGTAGTCTTTGAGTAAATCAGCCATTTGTACGGAAAATATACGGAAAAGCGCTGCTCGATCATTTGTCCGTATATGCCACGTTGAATTGATATCGTGGTAATCTCCGCGCACTGCTCCAGCCCATCCTATAAGTCACTTAATCACTGTAATATTGGTCAGGCTGAAGGCTCCTTGAAGCGGTATCCCACGCCCGGCTCTGTTTGAATGACCGATGGGCTTGATGCGTCCACGTCAATTTTGGATCTCAATTGCCCAATGAAGACGCGAAGATACTGCGTATCGTCACTGTGGGCTTTGCCCCAGACTGTCGTGAGGATCTGTCGGTGCGTTACAACACGCCCTGCATGGCGGGCAAGGATCGCGAGAACATCGTATTCCTTAGGCGTCAGATGAACCGTGTCTTGACGCAATGTCACCAGCCGCCGCTCCATATCAATCACAAGGTCATCGACACAGATGCGCGTCGGCTCGACTTTGCCTGAACCGATATGCCGTCCAGCAGCCCGAAGTCTGGCCAAGAATTCTCCGATGGCGAAAGGCTTCTCGACATAATCGTCAGCACCTGCATCAAGAGCCGCTATTTTCTCAATCTCGCGATCGCGCGCCGAAAGCACGAGGATTGGCGCTGTGGAAAAGCTCCTAATCTCGACAATGACCTCCTTACCGTCCCTGTCTGGCAGGCCAAGATCAAGAACAATCATGTCTGGAGCCAGAGTTGCAGCTTTCCGAATTGCATCCGCAGCACTGCTGGCTAACACAACGTCATAATGAGCCGCTGTGAGCGCAACATTCAACACATGTTGAATTTGCGGCTCGTCATCAACGACCAAGACCCGCATGCCTATCATGATCCCAGTAAACCTTTTTCAACTGAGTTAATGCCAAAGGTCAGTGTCATGCGCATTCCAGTCTTGCCTCGGATCGGGCTATGGACCTCAATCGACCCACCCATCGCCTCAATAAAGCCTTTCGCGATTGCCAGCCCAAGCCCCGTGCCTGCTACGCGCCCATCGGGGCGTTGGCCTCGATAAAATTTATCAAAGATATGTGCCATATCTCCGGGGGCAATTCCCGGCCCGTCATCGCTGATTGAAATCGTAATCTTTGACGTAAATCGATTGGCTTCAATTTTTACCTCTGCCCCTTGCCCGTGCTTGTGGGCATTGTCCAACAAATTGAAAATTGCCTGCTCGAGAAAATGCGTATCGCCTTTAATGAAGGGCAAGTTTCGATCAATCGTGACCACCGGCGAGAAATCGCTATAGGCTTGCTTCATTCTGGCGACCGCGGTTCTTATTGTGTCCGATACATCCACGATATTTTTCTGAATATTGAACGAACCGGCTTCAAGTTGCGACATATCGAGCAAGTTTGAGACAAAGCGGGCAAGGCGGCCCGACTCTTGTTCGATCGATGACAGAAGTTCTTTCGTCCTCTCTTCATTCAATGTGCTACCCATCGATTGAAGCGTTGTGACGGCACCGGTAATAGCCGCAAGGGGAGTTCGCAAATCGTGCGAAATGGACGCCAAGACAGAGGTTCGTATCTTTTCGTTCTCTTCTAATGTCGCAACCCGGATTGCTTCATCGACGAGAAGCGAACGATCAACCGCAATTGCTGTCTGATCAATAATGGCGGACAGACCCCTTTCTTGCTCAGCTGTCAGCGGGTTTTGTGGCAGCGGCGGACGGTACCCAATAACGCCGATCACGCCGCGTGGCGTGGACAGCGCGCGATATTGAAACCGGACGCGAGGCAATGTGTTTGTTTGTAACCCCGCGCTTTCACCTTTTTGCCATGTCCACCTTGCAGCACCGAGATCGCCTTCGTCGAGATCCTCGTCAGGTGGCCATATGACTTTGGTTTCAAGGTCATCGTCTGCGGGCATCAAAAAAACAACATGGCCACCGAGAGCCTGAGCCCCGTGGGTTGCGGAGACCCATAAAATATCGTCGATCTTTGAAACTGCAGAAAGCTTTCTTGAAAAATCATAAAGCGCCTCTGTCACGATCGCTCGATGCTGGGTTTGGATCGATTGCTCACTGAAGCAACCGGCAAGGGAGCCTGAAAAAATTGAGACAATCAGAAACACAATCAAAGCAAAAAGCTCGTGCGGCTCGGCAACACTGAACGTATAAATGGGTTCAATAAAAAAGAAATTATAGGCCCCGAAGGATAGAAGCGAGGTCACGATTGCGGTCCGAATGCCATAACGAAGCGCACAAAAATTGACCGCCGCCAGAAAGATCATCGAAATATTGGGCAAAGGCATCAGGCGGCCAAGAAATTCACCGATCACCACGGCGATTGCGACCGATGACACAGCGGCAGCTGTTTCTTGCACCAGCTTTGACCATCGGATCTTATACTGAGACCTCGGCGTCTCGATCGCATCGTTGTCATCGGCCAACACCTGAACGCCGATGTCAGATGCGCGATGAATGAGATCATCCGCCAATGTTGTTTTGAACAGTCGGAAAAATGCAGATGTTTTAGACCGGCCAACAATGATTTGGGTTACATTCTCCTTGCGGGCAAATTTCAACAAATCAGCCGTAAAATCCTGACTGACAAATTGTGCTGTTTGTCCCCCAAGACGCTCGGCCAATTGCAAGACCTCCGTCACCTTTCTAAGACTGGCAGCCTCTCCATCATTTGAATCGGGACGATCAAGATGCACGGCGATCCAGCTGGCATGGGATTGCGTTGCAAGGCGGCTCGTATATCGGACCAGTCGCTCAGATCCGCCGCCAGGGCCAACGCAAACCAACAATCTTTCGCCACCGCCCCAAGGGCCATCGATAATCTTTTGCTGGCGGAAGGTCGCAACATCATCGTCAATTCTGTCTGCGGTTCTCCGCAGTGCCAACTCACGGAGGACGGTTAGATTTCCTTCAGTAAAAAAATTCTGTGT
>Ga0164296_1003263_pt1 | contig 15414 bp, 16 predicted proteins | sample GEODES057metaG_FD_113533 | JGI IMG/M metagenome (GOLD analysis project Ga0164296, IMG submission 113533) | Dystrophic lake water microbial communities from Trout Bog Lake, Wisconsin, USA - GEODES057 metaG | ecosystem: Environmental > Aquatic > Freshwater > Lake | place: USA: Trout Bog Lake... | reverse complement strand
TTTCATAGTAATTTATTTATCCATCTTTTTCAGTTTCTCAAGGAGGCTATTACGGTCTGTAATTAGATATCCTTCTGCTTCTATAGCCTCTGGATCTTGATTTCCTTGTTTTTTATCAATACCATACTTCTTAATCTGTAGGTCAATCATCTTGAGTTTTTTATCTATTTTGTTAGATTTGGCAGTGATAGCGGCATTCATCATTTGTGCGGCAACTTCAAACATACGAGCACCATAACGTGCTTCTACGTTCATTCCTAGATCCATTAGGTCGTTATAGGCTTGTTCTGCTTTGTTGGCAAGATTATCTAACTCTGCATCACTTACATCACCTAAACCTTTAACTCTAGGCAGTGCGGCGGCAATTTTATCAAACTGTTCTAGTTTATCTTCTAGACTAACCACTGTTTGTTCAGTAGATTCAACAATAGGCTCAATAATAGGTTCTGCTTCTGTGGGAGCCACATTAAAAAGTTCTTCAAGTTTTTTTGTCATATCTTTACTTATCGTTTTGACCCGGTATGGAACAAATCTTGTTCACTTACTACTCTAAAACGTAATCCCATTCTTTTACACCATGCTTGAGCCGCTTGCCATTTAGCCATATTTTTTACATACTGGGCTTGGTTGTAAGGATTTTTTCCTACTGATTCTAGCATGGCTTGATTTTTAGGTTTAATCTCTATTAGTTCAGCATGTTTTTTCATATTCTTGTCAACATACACAATTAAAAAATCAGGCACATAGACAGTATTTTTTCCAGTCAACGGATCTTGATAAGGTATTTTAACACTTTCACTTGCCCATTGTTGTACTGACGGGTTATTATCACAAAACATCATGAAAGTTAATTCCCAACTTGATCTGTATGTAGGAGTTTTACCGCCTACATATTTTTCAGGGAACTTGGGCTGAAATTGGCCTCGTGCTGTTGCTCTCATGGTAATATATTACGTTTAACAGTATCAACTGGAATTACAGTTTGAATGACACCTAATGTGCTAGATTTGTATCTATTATTATTTAGAATCTCTGCAACTAGCGCACTCAACTCTGCCTGATTTAATCCTCGAACTGTTTCTACAATTGCCATTGCATTGTAGCCGTCTTTTTTTGCTTGGGCCAAAATGGCGATAGCAATATTTTCTGCAGAGTCTTCGCTAAATCCTCTTGTTTCTAAAAACCCTCGCATTGCTATAAGGGTATTATTATCAAGTTGGGTTGGTCTTGAATAAAAATTATTAAAAGTCTGAAGTGTTTTATCACTTGACGATGTTGGTTTTTGAATTGGAATATTTGTGTACATGTTTAGGCAAAATCTGTATAGTCAGAAGAATCACTGCCACTATCGGCATATTGTGTTTCGTTCGAATCTTGATTATCTTGGTCTTCTATTGAACTTATTTCTGTATCTGGTTCACCATCTTCTGGAGGAAGATCAGGAGGATCAGTTGCTTCTACTTCATCTTCTGATTGGGCATTATCATCAAGTTGTTTCTGAACCAAGTATGTGTTTTGTGCATCGGCTACCGCGGCTTCTGCCGCTCCTATTTGGTCAGCAAGAGACTCGGGACTTGTGTATCCTGACGAATCCATCTTACCCATTATAGAATCAATTTCTGCTTGATCCCCGGCTGCTTTTGCGGCCGCTAGTTCTGCATCATATTGTTGTTGAGCCAGTTCTGCATCTGCTTTTTGTTTTTGTAAGGCATCAAGTTTAGCCTGTTGCTCTGCAACGTATGCCTGAGCATCGGCTAATGATCCTGTACCACTGCCACCTAATAAACTTCTTGTTGTTGCACCACCGGCAGTAACATTATTAAGCAATCTGTTTACTCCGCCGGAACCGGCATTTGTGTTTCCATTAGTAGAAGAATTACCGCCTAAGAAATTGCTAAACACCTTACCTAATCCTCCTGCAGATCCTGCAACAACATTAGACAAATTAGAAGTTATTCCCGGTATACCGCTTGTACTAAGTCCCTTACCAGATGCTAGATTTCCTAATAAACCACCAGCAATACTATATGCTTCTGCTCCTAAACTTGCTTTACTAACATTTTTTAGATTATTGGCCAAATTTACAACACCTCTGGCTAACTGTAACGGGTTCAAACTTTTTGCACTCAACGGGTCATCTGTTGAGCCACCTAACGGATACGCAAACTCTGCTCCGCCATTTTGGCCTCCCATTAATTCAGTAACACCTGCTACAATACCCCCAGGACCTAAAATACTGTTATTTCCGCTACCAAGAATACTAAGTGGACTAGGTTCTTGATCATAATGTATTGTAGCAAAACCTGCAGGGTTGTTTCCTTTATCTACACGACCAGTAGCATACTGAACCATTTCGTATGCGACTGTCATTTTATTTTCTAGTAATTTACTTTCTGCCTGATTCATTGTATCGTGAGCCCAATCTGTTATGATAGGATTAATAATACTGAATGCTGTAAACTGTGCTCTATTAAGTTGAAATATTTCTATACTATCAAAAAATGGTGCTGGAGTTTTAATTCCATTGTTTAGACCATAACTAAATGCATCAGTTGGTTCTGCCACTGAGTACGGTGTGTCCATATATTTTGAAGGCGGTAACGGTCTGTTTAATTGTGTATTATCTATGTCATCTGCAAAATAATATCTATAATATGCTTCCCATAATGCAGTTGATGTATTATTATGGTCATCATGAAATGTCATCGAAATCGGTTGATATTCTATTTTACTTTGAACATACGCTTTTCTGTTGTATTGATTTAATACTTCTGTAGCCATTCTAAATTTAGGAAGTTCAGTTTGTTTAACTAACATTCCTATAGTCCGGCCATTGGTATTAACAAATTGCTCTACCAATGGAACTTTCCTTGCATTTTGACTAATATTGATTACAACATAGTATAAGAATCCAATCTTAGGAACATACTTGTAATAGTCGTCTAGATACAATCTAGAGGCGTGAGCGTAACTCTTTAATTGATAAGGAGAATTAAAAACTTGTCCGAGAAAATTGTCAAATATACCCATACGAATATTTAGTCGTAAAAAAAGGCCTGGATTACAGGCCTTTTTACGAAGTTATATATTAACCTCCAGTGCCACTTGAACCAGTTGCACTGTCTTGAGCAATACTTCTTCCGACATTTGCTCCTAATCCTACAGGGTTGCCACTCTTATCTACTTGGATTGCATTATCAAATTCAATTGTTAATGCAATTTCCATCGGTGTGCTTTCAGCGTATGCTAATTCATTGTAGTTAACTGTTTGTAGGTAACAACCAACACATTCCCATGTTTCTAAAACTCCAGCATCAAATGCACCGTTGCCACCGTCTAACATTTCAATTCTTGTTAAGAATTTATAATCAGCGCCAGCATAAGCACTTGCTTGTTCGAAGAAATCAAATTGTTTCTGTAATTGTTCGCCAACTACTTTTGTAACATTACCGCCGACATCATCTCTAACTGAAATTGCTAGCGATTGCCATGTTGGTTTACCAGCGTATTTAATTTGACTGTTGTACACATGGATAATTTGGTTTTCAAACTGAACCTGTGGACGAGCCGCAGTAACTACTTGCTTTGTTAATTCGGTAACAGGTTTAGTAATTCCAAAATTTTCTAATGTTACTCTAAAACGATATTTTAATTTTGGCATCAACAAACCTTGAACGGTTGATGATTGTCCGCCACCCGCTCCCGGTACTGTATATCTGCTTAAACTTGATAGTGCCGCCATTTTATTACTCCTTGTCCTTTATATTATAGTCCTGCCTTGATTGCGCCTGTGTTCTTTATACGCAATGGGATGTAGATAAATTCCACTGCCTTAATTGGCTCAATAGCGATATCCAACCAAAGTTCAGAACGATCGATTCTCGTTGGAGTGTTATTGCTTTCATCACAGACAACTGCGAAGTCGTTCAATGCTCTTTTGTTTACTAATTCTAGTAAGAAACTCTGTGCCGCACCTTTGATCTCGTTACGTGTAACTGTATCATTAGGTTCAAACAAGAATGGTTTCGCAAGAATTGCTAATTGTCGACGCATGTAACATACTAAACGTGCTACATTAATTCTGTCTAATGCACTAGCATTTCTAGCACGAGTGTACTGGCCGAAGTTAACAATTCCTGCACCCGATAAAGTTGCAATAGGATTAATCTTAACACCTGCTAATACATCTCTTAAACTGTTTGGTAGAGTAGTGCTCTTGAATTCGCCGTCTAGGATGTAACCAACTGCTGTAGCATTGTCAACACCACCGCGTCTTGTTCCTGCTGGAGCAAACCATTCGTAACTCTTTTGATCGCTTACTGCAATTGTACGTAGCATCATATGACTTGGAGGAACAACAATGTAGTTGCCTGTGTTGTCATTTGTGTAACCACTTGGGTAGAACATAGCCATGTACTCGTCATAACTTACGGCACCTGTGTCGTTATTGTCAAATGCACCGTTAGTGTTGTTACCCCAAGCCGCTAAATCAGTACCTGTTGGTTGTAAGCGGAATGGTGTGTCACCGACTACGAACGCAGTCTGTCCACGATCAACGTTAAATGCAATCATATTTTCAATTGCTTCAGGATAACCTGGGCAAGCAATTAAGTTGAATATAACAGAGTCTGTATCACGGATTGCTTGGTTAGTGTCTATTTGTGCTTTCATACCAGCAACAACAAATCCTCGTTGTGCATGGCGTCCAAATGCTCCACTGCCGTCTGCATTATTAGGACTTACAGAAATCCAACGATCTGCATTATATGTCAATCCGCCGTTAGCACCGTTCATAACTTCGTTACCATAACGTGTATTTTCGCCATTATTAGAATTAATGTTGATGTAACTTGTTACATACTTCTTAACATTAAAACCAGAACGACGTAGATTCCATAGTCTCATACCTTTTGGATATAGTGCAGGATCTGGTGCATCTGGGTCTAGATAGTTACTGCTTAGTAGATCAACAATTGATGCTGGATCTACGTCAGTTCCCATTGTACCCCAACGTGCATCAGCAAATAACCAACCAGTCGGAGTTGTTTGATCTGTAGGATCTTGTGCTACCCAGTCAAGGTTAGAGCCGTCCCACACATAAATGTTTTGACCGTAACTATCGACGTCTGATGTATCAATCCAAATATCGCCATTTACTAATGGAGTACCGTCACTTTGTGTAGTTGGTTCTACTGCGGCTACTAATGGCCCCATTGGATCTGATGTTGGGAATGCTGTTGAATCTTTATATCCAACCCATGTTGTACCATTATTGTATAATACATCAACTTCGTCAACTACTGAACTATACCACAATGTACCATTTGCTGGATTTGTGTATGGAATTTCGGAAGTTGGCTCGTATACCAATGGTTTCCATGTACTTGCGTAGTATTGATATCCGTCATTTTCGTACTCACCGGCGGAATAGAAGTTTTGTGTTCCACTCTCAGTTCCGTCAGTTGCACGAGACCACGGAGTTAACTGCAAATAAGATGCTAACGGAGTATGAGTGCCATCTAAGAATTTAATTTCGCCACCTGCTGAGTGCTGAATTGTTAAACTTGTTGCGTTTCCGCTAGAATCATATGATGCCGCACTTGCTGAAACATAAGTTAATCCTGCATTGTTAATATGAGAAATAACTGTGTCCATTGTATCGCCATTGCTTAAACTAATTGTTACACCAGAACTATAATTTGCAACACCACCTGTTAATGTGCCTAGTCCTTCAATAATGTTAAATTGTGAAGAAGTAGTTACAGTTAAACTTGTTACAGTTGATGTAACCTGTGTTGGACCGGTTGTTGTTCTGCGGAAAATGTCAAATTCTGCGTATTGTGTATTATCTGATGCAGTACTCCATGCACCTGTACCTTTGTCATAATTTACTTCAACATAAATTGATCCTGTTGCAGGACTAGCAATTGTGTTAATAGCAGTTTGTCCGTCTGGATAAACTGGAGCACTTACACTTGTAAATGCGGCAGTAGCGGCACTATAAACTTTAACTGCCCAGTTAGCACCTGAATTAGGAACTGTTGTTTTAACATAAACAGAACCTGTTGGGTTTGTGCTGAAATCTGGATATTTAGTGTGTGGCCCTTGGAATAGTGCAGGAGCCGCATTTGATCCTGCTGTAAATCCCATTGCAAGAATCATAGCGTTGCCGCCAGTACCAGTGCCTTGAATATTAATACCACCATCTGGTGTTGTACCATTAGATTTTGCAGAACCATCAGCATAAATTTCTAGGTAACCACTTAAATTAACCTTGGCATTAAAACCGTGATTGTAACCAACTGAGTTAATTGAACTTGCTAACGCAATAAAAGTAGTTCCACTTAATGTAATAGTCTGACCATTGATAACAAATGTCTGACCATTGTAAGCAGTCATGTCTTGATTGGCCTTGGTACTTGTAACTACTGGCCATGAACTTTGCCATGCACTAGATTTCCATGTAGAAGATGCACTAAAATTGCTTTCAACGTTGCTACCAATTTGTACCCAATTACCGTCTTTATTTTTATACCAGTAATGCACTTCTGTTGTTAGTGCAACAACAGCATAAGAACCGTTAGTACCAAAACTTGCCTTTGGTGTAAAGTTATCAGAAGTGGCAGTTGCTAAATTTGTATTGTCGATTACTAAAGGAACTTTGTTTGTAAATGCCTTGTTAGTATTGCTCCATTCAAAAATACCCCATTTAGTATTTGAAGTATCTAACCAGTATGTTCCATCTACTGGATCACCTTCTGGTCTAGAAGATAGAGGCAATAATGAACCTAAATCTAAGTCAGCGCGGACAACATAGGCTCTTGAACTAACACCTAGTAAACTATATGCGGCTTGTAATCCGTATTCGTTTAATTCTCCACCGTTGATTGGATTGCCACTTGAATCTGTGTAGAATAATGGAGTTCCAAATGTATCTGTTAAATCACGTTGGCTAGTGATTAGATAAACTTTACCTGCATTTGTTGGAATAGTACCTTGAGCGGTACCGGTTCCGCTTGCATTTTCCTTATTGCTCTTACTCGCTACGAAGATCATAGGAGTTGTTGACGGAGCCGCTGGTAGGTAAAAACTCTCGTCTATAACTGATATCTGTACGCCTGGTGAATTTAAAGCCATTTCAATCTCCCATATAATGGTTTTCTTGCTAATATTTAGCGGATATGATTGAAAAACACCGGCTTAAATACCTATGAAAAGGGCACCAAAAAGGGCGGTATATGCGTAATACTTGTAAAAAATGTCAGCAAAGACCAGTTGCAGTTAACTATCAGAAGAACGGTCGTACTTACTATAGATCAATGTGTGACCATTGTTCGAGAGGATATCTAACTGACCAACCGCAGTGGACAAAGTTAGGATACAAGAAAAAAAATTCTTGCGATAAATGTGGATTCAAATCACCACATAAAGAAATTTTTAAAATATTTCATGTTGACGGAAATTTATCCAATGCTAATCCTGCCAATCTAAAGACGATATGTTCTAACTGTTCTATAGTGATTCAAAAAGAAGGGGGTCGGTGGCGTCAGGGCGATCTCCGACCAGATTTTTAACATGATGAAATAGTTCGTCAATTGTTCCATCATTAGATAGTACATAATCAAATTTAGTTCCAACCCATGCTGTTTCTGAAGCATGAATTCCTAATTTCTTAAGGCGCTCAGTGCTTAACATCCAACTCATATTACCCTTACCTTCGTTAGCATTTACAGCATCTTTATACCATTCTGGTTCTGGTCCACGCTTTACACGAATAACGATTCCACCGGCATCTTTGATTGATTTAATTTCATTAGGAAAACGACAATCACTGATAACAATATCGTCTGTACTGTTACGTAGTTTGTTTTCTAATGCGGCAATCCACATATCATCGTGAAACCCGTTACGGCATACTTCTGTGCCCCAGTATTGTAAGACCCAGCGGGGGGTAAGGTCGGGCATACCTAAACGTTCTGACCACCACGGATCTACCTGTTCACGCCATTCACGGGCTTGTTTAGTACGTCCTTCTAACATGGTTCTGTCCCAACCGAATACCATACTAACCGCATCTTTAAGACTGTTAGCAAATGATTCGCGTCTAAAACCGTGAAAGTTAGTAAGATAATCAGCAATAGTATCTTTGCCAGAACCGATAAATCCGCATACACCTATAATCATAGTATCTCCAGTAGATACCATAGTGTATATTATCCTATAACAAAAGTCAACGGCTGTTGGTTATCTTTATTGTTAATTAGGTCTTGCTCTAATATTTCCATTTCGGCTTTGCCCTCACTCTTGAGTGCGGCTCCGTTTAATTGTGTACCGCCCTGAGGACTAGCAATAGTAGCAAACTTTTCTCGAGCTTCGCCTAAGATAATCTTTGCTCGTGCTGTTGCGTAGTCTCTAATCCAAATACCTGCCCATGTATCCTGGAACAGAATAAAATCTGGTTTATAATTGTACATCCAAAGAAGGACATTTTCTTCACCGCGTGGACGTTGTGTAATTCTTAACTTTTTAGTAACTGAATTCCAATCAAAGTTAATAAACGATCCGAACATTTTACCAACTAAATTTTGGTATTGTGAGAACATCATATAGGTTGCTAACCCGCCCATATTAGAACTACTTAACAAATATGTGTTAGAGTAGGCTAGGTTGAATGGTTCAAAAAGTGTACCTCCATCACCCCCACCCGATCTTGAACCAATACTACGTCGGAAAATCTGTCTAACCTGCATAACTTCCGGTGCTAACTGGTACTCGTTAACATCTGTTTGTAGGGTTAGGTACCCAAAACTTTCTTCTACAGAGTTTTGACTACGTTGTCTGTACTTGCGTAATGCGATGTCTATAGCCAGATCATAGTGTTTAGGATCTAACTCAACATCAATCATACCATCACCTAGGGAGGTTTTGATATAATCAACAACTTTTTGTTTTTCTGATTCAGTTTCGTTCATACCAATATTTAGCCATAAATATACTACTATGCCAAGACTATCTATGTATCGTCCTGAAAAGGGCAATGATTTTCGCTTTTTAGATCGTGTAATCAACGAAGAATTTCAAGTGGGTGGAGTGGATGTTTACATTCACAAATATACTGGACCTGTGGATCCTTCTACAGGCGATGCTACCCCATCAACTCCGAATGCAAGTTCTGCAGGAGTCTTAGGAATCCAAGATGTACTTTTCATGGAAAACAGAGATAGGAATTATGATCCTAATGTGTACATAACTCGCGGCATTTACACCATGCAGGATATAGATTTTAATCTAATGCAGTTTGGATTTTTCTTAAACAACGACAATGTAATGATCACATTTCACCTTCGTAATACTGTAGATACATTAGGACGCAAACTAATGGTAGGAGATGTGTTAGAGTTGCCTCACTTAAAAGACGAGTACGGACTAACAGATACTATGATGGCTTTGAGAAAGTTTTATGTTGTATCAGAAATATCTCGAGCCGCAACGGGATATAGCCAAACTTGGTATCCTCATCTTCTTCGTGCTAAATGCGAGCCAATGGTTAATGCTCAAGAATTTGCACAGATACTTAATCAAGAAGTATCTGCAGATCCTAATGCTGGAATTCCAACTGGCGTTCCGGCCGGTACTACATTGGCAGATATATTTTCAATGTATAATCAAAACATTGCTATCAATACTCAAAACATTGCACAGGCAGAGCTTGATGCTCCAGAAAGTGGATACGATACTAATCAATTCTACGTTCTACCAGTCCGCGATGATCATTCTTTAGATTTACAAGATGCTAGTGACGAGGAAAGAGACGCTAGTGAAGATGATCATACTGTAGATGCTAGTTCTGTGTTCGTAAATCCCGACAAAACTGTTTATGTAGGATACTTAACAGGTGACGGAATACCTCCAAATGGTGCACCGTATTCATCTGGAGTTGATTTTCCTTCTAATCCTTATAAAGGTGCCTTCTGTTTGAGAATAGATTATATGCCTAACAGACTGTTTAAGTTTGATGGAAAGAACTGGGTGTTCCAAGAGACTAATGTTCGCATGACGATGACCAATAAACCTGCAGACAGTAAACCTGCAAATAATAACATCACAAGACAAACAGAAGTAACAGGGTTTATTAATAACAATACAACATCAACAATCAATGGTAAAGTTATACCTGAACGTCAATCATTAAGTAAGGCGTTAAAAACTAACAAACCAAAGGCAGATAATTAAAATGGAATTTTTCTACGACGGCCAGATACGCCGATACCTGACACAGTTTATGCGACTAATGAGTAATTTTAGTTACATGAACAATCAAAACGTGCCTGTACAGATTCCTGTTCGGTATGGAGATATGAGTCGACAAGTTGCAAATGTGTTAACACAGAACAGTGAAAACATAATGAACTCTGCTCCGTTCATTGCTTGCTACATCAAGAGTTTAGACTTGTCTAGAGAACGACTACAAGATCCTTCGTTTGTTAGCAAAATGAATATCAGAGAACGCCAGTGGGAATATGTGGATGAAAATCCTGACAGTCCTACATACGGTGAAACAATACAAGACTATGCTAATACACAAGGTGAAAACTATACCATTGAAAGATTGATGCCAACTCCGTACACTATCCAGTTTACAGCAGATATATGGAGTACTAACACTGAACAAAAACTTCAAATTCTTGAACAAATTTTAGTATTGTTTAGACCAGCAATGGAAATACAGACTACTAGTAACTATATCGATTGGACTAGTTTAAGTTATGTTGAACTATCTAGCATAAACTGGTCTAGCAGAACTGTAGGCCAAGGTTCTGTCGGTGAAATTGATATTGCTACATTATCTTTTAATTGTCCTATCTGGATTACAACTCCTGCAAAAGTTAAGAAATTAGGAATTATTACTAAAATTATTGCAAATATCTATACTGAGCCGACAGGAACAATCGGCAACGGTGAACTAGTATTTGCTAATCCTAATGCTCAGGTTGTAGTGACTCCTGGTGAGTATAGTGTATTAATAACTGACGGAACAGCGAGATTAATGCGTGCCGGTGAGAACACTAGTAATAATGCACTTGAAGAAACACAAGTTAAAAATGATATTAAAATTCAATGGAATAGATTACTTGACATGTATCCAGGTAAGTTTAGATCTGGACTAAGTTATGCCGCTTTTACTAGACCAGATGGTAAAGAAGTTATAGCATACCTGACAATAAATCCGTTATCAGAAGACGAAGCAGAATTATTAAACTTAACATACGACGGCGAAACATTACTTAATACTGACTTATATGATTTAGAACATAACTATTCTCGAGGAACTGTAAATGCTATCATTAATCCTCAAACATTTAATCCTGGATTAACTCCTGATACAGATACTCGTTATCTAATCTTAGAAGATATCAATACTGATCCTAAAGTATTGGTTGATTCTGCCCCCACGGCATGGTTGAAATATGGCCAGCGAAGTGCAAGTAATGTTCGCTTAGTTGCACATGCTAATGATATTATACAATGGAATGGGTCGCAATGGAATGTTATATTCGATACCACTGTCGAACAACCTGTTACATACATAACTAATTCATATACAAATACACAATACAAATGGGACGGAGCTGAGTGGAGTAAATCAGTAGACGGTGTGTATCATCCAGGAGAATGGCGTTTGGTATTATGATAGATATAGTATGTAGCGGCGGATTTTTTGTAGCAAAAGACACAAGAAGATTTTTATTTTTACTTCGCAATCAAGGTCGTACAGCAGGCTCTTGGGGTATTGTTGGCGGCAAAAAAGAACCACTAGATACTACTCCTTATCAAGCATTAGAACGCGAAATAAGAGAAGAAGTAGGCAAGACGCCTACAATTAAAAAAGTTATTCCACTTGAACTATTCACAAGTGAAGACCAACATTTCTTTTATAACACTTATGTACTGTTAGTAGATAAAGAATTTATACCTACTCTAAATGAAGAGCATGTAGGATATGCGTGGTGTGACTATGGGCAATGGCCCAAGCCGTTACATCAAGGTGTAAAGCGTAGTCTATCTAATAAGACTAATAAAACTAAAATTGAATTGCTTTTAGAAATGCTGTCCTGATTACCAGGGGCGAGGTAAATTTGCAACAGTTGGTTGAATCTGCTGTGCTATTTGATTTGTTAAAATCTGTTTGAGTTCTGCTACTGTATCATCACCGAGTGCAGAAGTTACCATCTGTTCTACAGCAGGTTGTGTAAGTTGATTAAACGGAATGAAAGTAAGAGGATTGGGCTCTCCTAATCCTACATTACCAAAATATTGTGCACCATGTCCATCTTGATCTGTTACCGATAAGATATATTCTACATTGTAAACAACATTAGTTAAGTCATTTAATGCAGGATGAGCAAGGAATCTTCCAAATTCCCATGTATAGGTTAAAACAGCATCCATTGATTAAGCCTCAGGTATGCCACCAGACGGATCTGATGTAAAGTGGCGTGTATATGTATTTGGAATTAATGAACGTTCTACCGCCGGAACATTTACCCAAACTTTAACCCAATCAATTAACTGTTCTTTGGTTACTGTTTCGTATGGAACAAATGTATCGGGATCTATATTGTTGATATTAAGATCTTGAACACCATTCATCGATTTTGTGTTTGTACTGTCATCTGCTGTACAAGTCCAAACAACACGGCTAACAACATTAGTGTTAGTATTATATTCAGAAATTACATCAATCGATTGAATGTCCCATGTGTAAGTAATAGCCATTATTATTCCCCGTTAGTACATTATTTATTTTGTATTAACATTAATACCGTCGGGTCGAGTAGTGATCGGCGGTTGTTGTGCCGCTTGAAGTTGTTGGGATGCCTGCATTCTAACTTTTTCTACCACTGGTGCAGAAGTTTCGTATGGTAATTTTACTAATCCCATAATGATAACATTAACTTCATCGATTGATAAATTTGTTAAATCAAGAGTAGGTTGTTCTTGTCCGTTTGGTTGTGTTGGTTGCATAATAATCTCCTAGTTGGTTTATTTATATAGGTATATAATGATGGAAAAATTATGATATAACAACGTGCGTAGAAGTGTTCCAAGGTACTGCTTGTGCTTTAACTGTACTAGGCATATTTTGCAATCTTGAACCTAGGGCAATTACAACATCATTAAATCCAGGATCGTTTTGAGCCCATGCTAACCCCATATCTTCGGTTATATTGTCATACGGGATAAAATTATCTGGGTCAAATACTCCTGGATAAGTTGTTTTGTTTCCAGTTAAACTATCTGTCTGAATAATGTCACCTAACTGAAACGGTAGGGTGCCGCCTGAGTTAACACGATTACCTGTAGAATCTTCTGCTACTAATTTCCAATGAACGTGTGAAATAACGTCTGTCCATGTTCCGTGGTTAACAGTATTAACTTGTGTAACACTAAGTGTGTATGTAGCAGTTGTGGTTGTAAACACATATGGCATTATTTTTTACCTTTTAAATCTTCAATTTCTTTCTTTAACAATTCTATCTGTTCTTTTTGTGCCATGATTAATTCATGAACATCTTTAAATGATTCAATAAACAATCCAGAGAAGTTACCATAACTTACTCCATACTCGTCTTTATCTTTGTTGTATGTAACAACTTCAGGAACGATTGGTTTAACTTCCTGAGCAATTACACCTAGATATTGTTGATCTGGATCCCAATTATTTTCATAATCATTATCAATTGGGTTTTCTATACGTTTGTAGTAAACACCTCTAAGTTGTAAAACTTTATTTAATGCGTTATCAACTGTGATAATATCTTTCTTTTTTCTACGATCAGAATAAGCATAAACTTCAGACGTAGCATATAGTGTACCAGATACATAATGACTACCATTAGTATATCCTCGATAACTTGAACTTGTTCCAGATCCTCCAATACCTAAAGATTGATTGCCTCTACTCCAATAAAAATGCCATCCGGTAGACGTATCATAATCTCCACCATTGCCGCTAGTATCAAACATGGCACCTATTGTATTACTAGCACTTAGATAATTGATACCTGTATAACTATTTCTATATCCTTGTAGGTCAAATCCACCATATGTATAATCATAGTTTGGATACCAATAAGGAACACCGCCATATGAACTAACAGAGAATCCTGGCCAATATAATCCATAGTTACCATTAAATGCTAGCCATGTGTTAACTTGATAATAACTGTTACCCGCTTGGCTTAATACACGTGAACCCGAGTCATATAATGCTCCAGCATACAAACTTTGATTACCATTAGTACCAGTACCAACAATAACTGAACTTTGTGCAGTTGCTTGTAATGTTAATGAACCAGACGCAGAACTAACATCAGTAAATTTACCTATTGATCCTAAAATACCGTATGTACTACCACCATTAGAATAGAAGTTAGTTGCCCAAGAGTTAGCAGATAATATATCTGCGTTACCAGAACCAGCACTATTCAAGACTGTTAGTCTACTGCTTGTATCTATACTTAATTGTACAGCATAGGTTGTGGCCCATTGCAATGCTAATCTTGGAGCAATAGATCCTGTGCTACCATTTAAACTATATTCGCGTAATTTTAGTGAAGCATACTGATAACTTGTATTGCTTGTGTTACTTGCTAATGCCCAATCACCTGCGGTATAGTTAGCAATGTAACCAGGACCGTTAGTTAACTGGTTTAAGTTAGTTAAGTTACCGCTATCCCAAACTGTGTAACCACTGCGCTGTAATACTGCATTAAAGTAAAAGTAAGGTCTATCAGTATAGATATGTGCATAACTTGTGTTAGCAGGACCAATTGTAATATAACCGTTTGATGTTGAGTTTGTGATACCCCATGTGTTAGCAGTACCTGCTACCCATGTACCCGCATTTGAACTTTGATCAAATCTAATACCATAACCTGCGGTTGAATTAACGTGGAAGTTGGTATCACCACGTGCTGAATATAAATTCATGCCACTACCATTACCTGTAGCAAATGATCCACCACAAGTCCATGTTGTGTTAGTATATCCAGAAGGAACACTTCCAGCAGTTGTACTAGAAATTACAGTGGCATTACGTGCATCTTCTAAACTATAATAGAATGTGGCAGGAGTAGCACCTAGATATGGTATATATACTTCTAAGTATTGAGGATCGTAGGTAGTTTTTGTAAGTACACGAACCTGAGTAACCGCATTATTTGCATAACTTGATCCTGCTACCTGTGTAAAAGTTATACCAGCAACATCGTTAAATGCACCAGCAACAATAAATTCTTGAGTACTATGTGGTCCACTGCTTGTACCGTCTTGTATCAATACACGAGCATAAAATTGTGCGCCACCTAAATTGGCAATACGATACCAACCTACAGAACTAGTAACAATAGT